>RCMZ01000068.1_pt1 | contig 62270 bp, 47 predicted proteins | sample 2041141 | NCBI WGS metagenome assembly RCMZ01 (sample SAMN09708263, study PRJNA481090) | Wastewater metagenome, whole genome shotgun sequencing project. | biome: sewage; isolation source: Davis station wastewater (DW) | place: Antarctica: Davis Station | collected 2010-03-01 | reverse complement strand
GACGAGAAATCTTGTTCCCTACGCAGGCGTTAACCTGATCAGGTTCAACGGGATCCGAAACATTTCGATCTCAGCCTCGACACAAGGCACCCCGACAAGAACCCGGCCAGTCTAATCAAGGCGGGCAGAGAACACCAACCGACTAACGTCGGCAGCCAGGCGTTTCGTCGGCTAGGCCGATCCAGGGATTGTTCCGGAAAAGCAACATAGCTTGTTGCAAACTGGCCCCACGGCGTTAATAGTGCGCCTTGACCCTTGTGGCAGTGCCGCTTAGCCTTGCCTATTACCGCCCAATCCAGGATTACCGCATGTTGCGCAGACTTTCTCTGGCCATTGCCGTGGCTGCCGCCACCAGCACATCGGCCTGGGCAGCAGAAGCTCCCCTCTCCGCCAAGACTGACCTGATTTCCGTCTATCAGGAAGCCGCCAAGAACAACGCCGCACTGGCCGCCGCCCGCGCCCAGTACATGGCGCGCAAGGAAGTGGTGCCACAGGCACGCGCCGCCTTGCTGCCCAACCTGTCGGCCACCGGCACGGTGCAAGACACCCGCACCAGCATCGATTCGGTAGAGACCCCGTTGGGCTCCAGCTCGCCAGCCAGTTCGCGCAGCGGCAACAGCTACCAGGCCAGCCTCAGCCAGCCGTTATTCAACGCGGCCGCCTGGTTCCAGTTGAAAGCGGCGGAGTCCACCAGCCAGCAAGCCAGCCTGGAGTTCTCGGCCACCGAGCAGGAGCTGATCCTGCAAAGCGCCCAGGTGTACTTCAACATCCTGCGCGCCCAGGACGGCCTGGCCACCAGCAAGGCCGAAGAAGCGGCCTTCAAGCGCCAACTGGACCAGTCCAACGAGCGCTTCGACGTGGGCCTGTCGGACAAGACCGATGTACTCGAATCGCAAGCGGGTTACGACACGTCCGTGGCCAACCGGATCATCGCCCAGCAGCAAGTGGACGATGCTTTCCAGGCCCTGACCACTCTGACCAACCGTGAATACGGCGCGGTGGATGGCATGCGTCACAGCCTGCCGATCCTGCCGCCGACACCGAGCGATGCCAAAGCCTGGGTCGACACCGCCGCCCAGCAGAACCTGCGTTTGCTCTCCAGCAACTACGCCGTGGATGCTGCCGGCGAAAGCCTGCGCCAGAGCAAATCCGGCCACGCCCCGACCGTCACCGCCGTGGCCAGCTATGGCAAGGGCGACAACGACAACTTCGGCTTCAGCAACCAGTCCGACGCCCTCCGCTACGGCAGCGACGTGACGGAAGGCCAGATCGGCCTGCAGCTCAACGTGCCGATCTTCAGCGGCGGCCTGACCAGCTCGCAAGTGCGCCAGTCCTATGAGCAGCTCAATCAAAGCGAGCAGTCGCGCGAACAACTACGCCGCGAAGTGGTGCAGAACACCCGCAACCTGTACCGCGCCGTAACCTCGGACGTGCAACAGGTGCAAGCGCGCAAGCAGTCGGTGATCTCCAACCAGAGCTCGCTGGAAGCCACCCAGATCGGCTACCAGGTCGGCACCCGCAACATCGTCGACGTGCTCAACGCCCAACGCGCCCTGTACACCTCGGTACGCAATTACAACGACGCACGCTACGGCTATATCCTCGACAACCTGAGCCTCAAGCAGGCCGCCGGCACCCTCAGCCCGGCCGACCTGGAAGCCCTCGCCGCCTTCCTCAACAAAGACTACAACCCGGACACCGACTACCTGCCGCCAGACCTGGCCAAGGCCGCCGAAGCCCAACTGCGTGGCGATCCCAACTACTGATCAGCCGCCCAATAAAAAACCCGCCGAGTGCGGGTTTTTTATTGGCTGTTTCCGGCGATGCATTGAGGCGTTAAGGTTTTTGTAGGAGCGGCTTTAGCCGCGAACCATCGAGCCTTCGCGGCTAAAGCCGCTCCTACGGGCCGAAGAGTTCTATGCCGTCATCCGAATAAGGCCACTAGCGCGGCAGCAAGCGCTGTACGCCATCCAGCAGGCGCTGCAAGGCACCCTGATTGGCCTTGAGCACGGCCAACCCGGCAGTGGCCATGACGGCGACCTGCTGCGGCTCGGCAAACAAGCGCGCCAGGGTCGCAGCCAGGACCTCGGCATCGGCCACCTCGGCCAGGGCGCCGGCACTGCGCAACAGGGCTGCGATTTCCAAGAAGTTGAACAAATGCGGACCACTCAACACCGGCAACCCCAGCGCCGCCGGCTCCAGCAGGTTATGCCCGCCATTGGCCACCAGGCTGCCACCGACAAAGGCGCAATCGGCCAGGGCGTAGAGCAACAGCAGCTCGCCCATGGTGTCGCCCAGCAGCACCTGGGTCGCGGCATCCGGGGCTTCGCCCAGGGAGCGCCGGCACGTGGTAAAGCCTTCCTTCACGCACAGCTGCTGGACGCTGGCGAACCGCTCGGGATGGCGCGGCACCAGAATCAGCAAAGCCTGCGGCTGCTGCTGGAGCAGCAAACGATGGGCGGCGAGCACACTCTCGTCTTCGCCGGCATGGGTGCTGGCGGCGATCCACACCGGGCGTTGCAAAGTATTCCAAGCGGCGCGCAGGGCGTGGGCCTGGGCTAACAGTTCGGGCTCGATGCGCAGGTCGAACTTGATCGAGCCAGTCACCTCGACACACTCCGGCCGCGCACCCAGAGCAAGAAACCGTTCGGCTTCAGCGGCGCTCTGCACCGCGATCAAACTCAGCTCGGCCAGCATCGGCGCGGTCAGTTTGGCAAAGCGTGCATAGCCCCGCGCCGAGCGCTCAGACAGTCGCGCATTGGCCAGCACCACCGGCACGCCGCGCTTGGCGCATTGGTGAATATGGTTGGGCCACAGCTCGGTTTCCATGATCACCGCCAGTTGCGGCTGCAGCCGGCGAATAAACCGCGCCGCCGCCCAGGGCAGGTCATAGGGCAGATAACAGTGCTGCACCTGATTGCCGAACAGCGCCTGAATGCGCTCGGAGCCGGTCGGCGTCATACAGGTGATGGTGATCGGCAACGCCGGATAACGCGCCAGCAACTCGCGCACCAGCGGCGCGGCGGCAATGCTTTCGCCCACCGACACGGCATGAATCCAGATGCCGCCGGGCTTGAGCGGCGGCAAGCCAAAGGCAAAGCGTTCCAGCAGGCGGCGGCTATAGGCCGGCGCGCGCCAGGCACGCCAGAGCAGGCGCAGGGCCAAAATCGGCAGACCGAGGTGAAACAGCAGGCTGTACAAGGTTCTATTCATGGCCGGCAGTTTACTGAGTTCGCCGTGCGGATGCAGGTGTGCACGCACACGAAGCGCGACTCGCCGACCAGAGAATTTCCCCGACCACACGGCAAGCGGCCTAGAATCGCCCCTCGACCAGAGGAGTACCGCAACATGTCCGGCTACCTGTTTCTTGGCATCGCCATCGCCGCCGAAGTGGTGGCCACCACCTCGATGAAAGCCCTCGATGGCTTCAACAAGCCCCTACCGCTGATTCTCGTGGTGTGTGGCTACGGCCTGTCGCTGTGGCTGTTGTCGATCGTGGTGAAGACCATCCCAATTGGCGTGGCCTACGCGGTGTGGTCGGGCATGGGCATCGTCCTGGTGAGCATTGCCGCACTGTTTATCTACGGGCAAAAGCTCGACTGGCCGGCGATGCTGGGCATGAGCATGATTGTCGGCGGCGTGATGGTTATGCAGTTGTTCTCCAGCACCGCCGGGCATTAAGCCAGGGTTATACTGCCGGCCTGTTTTCCCGAGCAAGGCACTACGCGCTATGTCCCAGGCCCTTTCCACGGACGTGTTGATCGTCGGCGGCGGTATCGCCGGTCTCTGGCTGCATGCGCGCCTGCGCCAGCTCGGCTACGCCAGCCTGCTGGTGGAGAATGCCAGCCTCGGCGGCGGGCAGAGCGTGAAATCCCAAGGCATCATCCACGGCGGCGCCAAGTACGCCCTGCACGGCGCCCTGACCGGCGCTTCGGAAGCGATTGCTGACATGCCCAGACGTTGGCGCGAAGCCCTCAGCGGCAGCGGCGAGCTGGACCTGCGCGGCGTACGCGTGCTGTCCGAGGCGCACTACCTGTGGTCGCCGGGCACTCTCGCCGGCAACCTCACCAGTTTCTTCGCCAGTAAGGCCGTGCGCGGTCGGGTCGACCAGGTCAAGGGCGAGCACCTGCCACCCGCGCTGCAACACCCCAAATTCAAGGGCAAGGTCTACCGCCTGGCAGAACTGGTCCTCGACGTGCCGAGCCTGATCGCGCGCCTGGCCGAGCTGGCCGGCGACAGTCTGCTGGCCGCCGAACGGATTGAGCCGCTGCGTGAACAGCAGGCCCTAGTTGGCCTGCGCGTCGATGGCCGTGAGATCCGCGCGCAACGCATCGTCCTCAGCGCCGGCAGCGGCAATGCCGAACTGCTCAAGCAACTCGGCATCAGTCAGCCCACCCAGCAATTGCGCCCGCTGCATATGGTGCTGGCCAAGGGCCCGGCGCTGAAGCCGCTGTACGCCCACTGCCTGGGCGGCGGGCCGAAACCGCGGGTAACGGTCACCACCCATCCGGCGGCCGACGGCCAATGGGTCTGGTACCTGGGCGGCGATTTGGCCGAAGCCGAGGGCGTGGCCCGCAACGAAGCCGAGCAAATCAAAGCAGCACAAAAGGAAATGGCCGACCTGCTGCCCTGGGTCGACCAGGCCGCCACCCAGTGGGCAACCCTGCGCGTGGATCGCGCCGAGCCGGCCCAATCCGGCCTGGTACGCCCGGACAACGCCTTCCTCGCCGAGCAGGAGCGCCTGTTGGTGGGCTGGCCGACCAAGCTGGCGCTGGCCCCGGACTTCGCCGACCGCGTGCTGGCTGCCCTTAAGCGCGACGCCATTCAGCCCGGCCAACATGCAGCGCTGCCCGCCTTGCCGCGTCCGCCGGTGGCCACCCCGGTATGGGATGCGTTGCTGCCATGACCCTCGCCACCCTGCACGACCTACATCGCCCACTGGGTAGCACCGGGCTGATGGTTTCGCCGCTTGGCCTGGGCACGGTCAAACTGGGCCGCGACCAGGGGGTGAAATACCCCAACGGCTTCAGTATCCCCGATGACGCCGCTGCCCGCGCCCTGCTCCACCAGGCCCGCGACCTCGGCATCAACCTGCTCGACACCGCGCCGGCCTACGGTATCAGCGAGGAACGCCTCGGCCCGTTGCTGCGCGGCCAGCGCCAGGACTGGGTGATTGTCAGCAAGGTCGGCGAAGAGTTCGTCAACGGTGCCTCGCTCTTCGACTTCTCGCCGACCCATACCCGGTTGTCGGTAGAACGCAGCCTCAAGCGCCTGGAAACCGAGCATATCGAACTGGTGCTGGTGCATTCCGACGGCAACGACCTAGCCATCCTCCACGACAGTGGCATCTACGCCACCCTTGCCGAGCTCAAGCACGAAGGCAAGATCGGCGCCTTCGGCCTCTCCGGCAAGACCGTCGCCGGCGGCCTGCTGGCCCTGGAGCAAGGCGACTGCGCCATGGTCACCTACAACCTCAATGAGCAGACAGAAAAGCCGGTGCTGGATTACGCCGCCGAGCACGGCAAGGCGATCCTGATTAAAAAGGCCCTGGCCAGCGGCCACGCCTGCCTGGCAGCGGGCGTCGACCCGGTGCGCGCCAGCTTCGAGTTACTGTTCAGCCATCCGGGGGTCAGCAGCGCGATTGTCGGCACCATCAATCCTGTGCACCTGGCCCATAACGTGGCGACGGCAGCCAAGGTGATTCGCGGCCTGAGGTAAACAGCGGTGCCAGGCGCGACCGTCGGTCGCAGTCCTGGCCAGCCAGCAAGTCGCTAGAATCGACTCTATTCGTCGGCCAGCACGCCCGTGCAGCACCGCGCCTGCTAGCCTGACTCATCCGTTCCCCGCGCGCCGTATCTGGAGTCGCCCATGCCGCAGACCCTCGCCCGCAAGGACCCCGAAAGCTTCAAGACCCTGGCCCTGCATGTGGAAGCCAGCGCCCATCAGCTGACCTATCAGGGCATCGGCCTGCCGCTGAGCTTCAGCCAGATGCAGGCCCGCCGTCGGCCGCTGCAGATCGCCGACAGCCAGCACTTTGCCGTGGAGTTGGCCAACCTCGGCGTGTCGGTGCGCCTGACCGTGCAACTGGAGGGCAAGGAATACTGGGTGGTGGTGCGCCAGCAACGCGAAGACCGTGGCGACACCGTACTCAAGCTGATTTCCGGTTACGTACCGGCCCACGAGCTGAACCTGCCGCTGCTCACCGCACTGCAAGAGGTCGCCGAAGAGTGCCTGGTGGAAAGCGAATCCGGCTGGCTCGGCGGCCGCTTCGCCCAGACCTGGCTGCCAACCCCCTACGCCGACTGCCTGGACTACGAAGACGTGCTGCACTTTGGCCTGCAGGCGCAGATCGGCTCGACCCATCCGGTTTTTCGCGACAGCCTGCCCTTGCTGGAGCGGCCGCTGGCCTACGTGCACCTGCCGACCGCCTCGCTGCAACTGGTCTACAACCTGCGCCTGGAGCTACCGAGCCTGGCCCGCGATCTCAGCCTGTTTCACGCCGATGAACAACTGGAAGGCTGCGACCTGATCACCCGCCTGGCCCGCGAACAGCCCGACCTGCACCTGATCGCCCTGCGCAACGGCCGCGCCACAGGCGAGCTGTTCACCTTGCAGCAAGGCCAATTGCAGGCGAGCAAAACCGACAACCTGTGGCTGTCCGAAGGCTTCGCCGAGCGCGACGGCTGGCTGGTGCGTGATGAGCGCATCAGCTGGGCCGATTGGCTGAAACGCCAAGCCGCCTAGAAACAAAAAGCCCCGGATAACCGGGGCTTTTTGTTTCTAGCACCTGCGCTATTTCAGCTCGCTGGAACTCTTGCCGAGCAAACGGCGCGCAACAATCAGCAACTGGATCTGCTGGGTGCCTTCGAAGATGTCGAGAATCTTCGAATCACGCGCCCATTTCTCCAGCAGTTCATCCTCGCCATAACCCAAGGCGCCGGTCAGCTCGACGCATTTCAGCGTCACTCCGTTGGCCACCCGTCCGGCCTTGGCCTTGGCGATCGAAGCCTCCTTGGAGTTAGGCAACTTGTTGTCAGCCATCCACGCGGCCTTCAGGGTCAGCAGGCGCGCGGCCTCCCATTCGGCTTCCAGGCGATACAGGGTCGCCTCGGCATGACTGACACTCAGCAGGGGTTTGGAGTACTCCAGCGTGCAGGTTTTCTTCAGCAACTCACGGGTGCGATCCAGCGCTGCTTTGGCCACGCCAATCGCCATGCCGGCCACCAACGGCCGGGTGTTGTCGAAAGTCTCCATGACCCCGGCAAAACCCTTCTGCACGTCGATTTCCGGGTTGCCCAACAAGTTGGCAGCGGGCACCCGGCAATCGATAAAGCTGATAGCCGCCGTGTCGGAGGCCTTGATCCCGAGCTTCTTCTCCAGCCGCGCCACACTCATGCCTGGCGTGCCGTGCTCGACCACGAACGACTTGATCGCCGCCCGGCCCAGGCCCTTGTCCAGCGTGGCCCAGACCACCACCGAGTCAGCACGCTCGCCGGAGGTGACGAAAATCTTCTCGCCATTGAGGATGTAGTGCTCGCCATCTTTGGTCGCGGTAGTGCGGATCGCCGCCGAGTCCGAACCACAGCCGGGCTCGGTAATCGCCATGGCCGCCCAGCTGCCCTTGAAGCGCTGCAACTGCTCTTCGTTGGCCACCGCTGCGATCGCCGCATTGCCCAGGCCCTGGCGCGGCATGGCCAGCAACAGGCCCACATCGCCCCAGCACAGCTCCATGACCCCCAGCAGCGCCGACAGGTTGCCGCCATTCTTGTTGCCCGCAGCCTGCTCAGCCGAGGCGCCGCGCTTGCTTGCCGAGGTCGCACCAATCGCATCCGGCGAGCCGGCGTTCATCCCGTCCAACAGCGCGGCGAGCAGGTCGAGCTCCTGCGGATAGGCGTGTTCGGCTTTGTCGTATTTGCGCGAGATCGGCCGAAAATAATTGGCCGCCACCTGATGGGCCTGGGTCACCAGGCCACGGAATTTCTTTGGAGTTTCCAGATTCATCAGTCTCGCCCCTTATAACTGTAGGCCGCCGGCCATGATGGCCACACCGCGCAAATCGCGGTACCAGCGTTCAACCGGGTGTTCTTTGGTAAAGCCGTGACCGCCGAGCAACTGCACGGCGTCGGTGCCGATCTGCATGGCCTTCTCGGCACAGAGCAGGCGCGCCAGATAAGCCTCACGCTGGAACGGCAAGCCTTGCTCGGCCCGCGAGCAAGCACGCCAGACCATCAGGCGCATGGCATCCAGCTCAATGGCGATGTCGGCGACGATAAAGGCCACGCCCTGGCGATGGCTGATCGGCTCACCGAAGGCCAGGCGTTCATTGCAGTAAGGGATCACGTAGTCCAGCGCGGCCTGTGCCGTGCCCACCGCCAGCGCACACCAGGCCAGGCCCGCGTGATCGAGGAAGCTCTGATAATTGAAGTGCTCAGCAGCCAGGCGATTCTCCGCCGGCACCTTGACGCCCTTGAGCAGGATGCGCGCCGTACCACCGGCTTTCAGGCCCATGCCCGGCTCGGCACGCCGCTCGACGCCAGCACTCGCGGCATCCAACAGAAACAGCGCGGGGCCCTGGCTGGTCTGCGCCGCCACGATCAGCTGACTGGCCTCCAGGCCACGCAGAATCAGGCATTTTTCGCCGTTCAACACATAGTGGGAGCCCTTGCGCTTGGCACGGGTACGCAGCTGCTGCGGATCAAACAAGGGCGTCGGTTCACTCACGGCAATCGCCGTCAATGGCGCGGCCTGCTCGCCGACAAAGGCCGGTAACCAGCGCGCCTGTTGCTCGGTGCTGGCCCAGCGCCGCATGCAGTTGGCCGCCGACAACGGCACCAACAGAGCCGCGGCCAGGGACAGATCGCCCTTGCCCAGCGCCTCGGCAATCAAGGCATTGGTCAAGGTGGTGCGCTCAGCGGCCATGCCGCCGTGCTGTTCACTGACACCATAAAAGGTCAGCCCCAGAGCCTGGGCCTGATTGAGCAGCTCAGCCGGCACCATCGCCGCCGCATCGGCATCGTGGGCCGCTGGGCGCAGCACTTCACTGGCGAAACCGTCGAGCATTTCCACCAGCATCTGCTGCTCGTCCGACAACGACAGGTCGAACAGCGCATCCGGGTCGAGTGGCCGCGGGCCACGGGCGGTCTTTGCCGCGCGCTCTGCGGCCAGGCGGAAGCTGGCGCGACTGCCGCGATAGATCAGTTTTTCGAAAGGTTTGCGCAGTTTCAGTCGGTCAGGCCAATGAGCCTGGGCCAGCCAATTGAGCACGCTCAGGGCCTGGCCTTGTACGTCGAATTTCATGGGCAGCAGCTCAACGAGGTGGAGGTGGAGGTGGAGGTGCTGCGATCATGCACCGCCCTCCCCGACCCGCCTATGACCGTCTAGCCGCCCCGTTACGGCAGGTCAGCCAGTCACTGCACCAATGATTCACCGCGAGCGGAACAACTCCGAAAACATCGGTATCAGGCGCTTATTACCGATCTCGCTGAGGTGATCATCATCCGAATACAGCGGCTGCCCATTCACACTACCAAAACACACAGTACCGTCGCAGAGGAACGGCAAAGGGTCGAGAACTCTCGCCCCACACTGCGCGACAGCCTGATCCTGCAGCGCCAGAATAAATCCCTGGCGCAACCGATACTGCTGCAAGGTGACCGATACATCCCGCGCACGCCCAAGCAACAGTGCTCGGCCTATGGCGCCTGGAACATTAACCGGCATCTCGGGAATGGGCCGCAGCAAATACACCGGGTGCGTTTGGGCTATGACACAAATACTCGCCAGATAACGCTCGCTGAACTCCTGAATAAAAGCCGGCACGGGCGCAGCGTAAGGCTGGGAAAAATACACCGAGGGCTTGCCGGGAACATCATCTTCCTCGCCCGGCATGCCGCCAAAGGCCGCGACTGCCAGACGATTGAGCAAAATCACCGGGACCCCAGGATGGGTAGAACCGAGAGAAGTCGACACCCACTGATTAAGCGCCTGGCAAGCAAGATCCCCGCCCGCCGCTGCACGCGCTCCAGGCAGAATCAAACAACTATTAGCCGCACGAAATAGCAACCCATCGCGAGGTTGCGGCAAGGAAGCCACGATACTGGTTACCAGCGCATCGGCATGACTGTCGCCAAGCACGATGGCCTTAATGTCCTGGCCGCCGTAAACACACGCAATACCTTTATCCAGGCATTCACTTTGCCGCGGATTATGGTTGAGCCGTTCGGCCTCGATATGTGCGACCGCTGCCGGCAAACGCTGGGGAAAATCACTCTTGCGCACCCACTGCGCACTACCACCGACCAGCGCCACCAGGCACACCAGCCATACAGCGCCACCCACCAATCCGGCGCGGTTCAAAAAATTACGGCTCGGCACTTCCACCCAAACGTAGGACAAATGCCCAAGTAGCAAGCTGGCTAACAGCCCAAGCACCAACCACTGTGGCTGCGCCTGCACCTCGGCATAGGCCAGTGCCACCACGACAGGCCAGTGCCATAGGTAGATCGAGTAAGAACGAGTTCCCAGCCACTGCGCAAGGGCACTATTGGTGCCAAGCGTATTGCTGCGCGCCACTAGCACCATAGCTGCGCCCGTGACCGGCAATACGGCCAGCCAGCCCGGCCACTGCATCTGCGCGGAGAAAAATACGGCCGCGACAGCAATGCACAACAGACCCAACCACGCCAACGTGGCTCGAACACGTACCGACAAGATCAACTTCGACTCGATGAGGTACACCAGTGAGCCGGCGAGCAACTCCCAGGCCCGTGTTTGCAGCACAAAAAAAGCTTTCGAAGGTTCCTCCAGGGTGGTCCATATGCACAGCGCCAGGGAGCTGAGCAGTACGGCAGAAACTACCCAGAAGAGCGCACGCCGGGTCGGCAACAGGCGCCATAGCGCAAGCAACAGCAACGGCAGAAGCAGGTAAAACTGCCACTCGACCGATAAGGACCAGGTATGCAGCAGCCACTTTTCGTGCGAACCAACGTCGAAGTAACCGGACTCGCGCAAGTAACGCAAATTGGACGAAAACAGCAGACTGTCTCGTGCGTGCCGCCCCAGATTTTGGTACTCGGCAGGCATCAGGAAAAACCAGCCAAGCAGCAACAGTACAACGCAGAGCACCAACAACGCGGGCAAAATCCGCCGCGCCCGCGCCAGGTAAAACTTAACCAGAGAAAACCGTTCTGCCTGCAGCGCCTCGATGATGATTCCCGTCATAAGCAAACCGGAAATCACAAAGAACACATCCACGCCAACAAAGCCGCCACTCAGCCCTGGCACACCGAAGTGATACAACACCACGGCAACGACAGCCCAGGCGCGCAAACCATTGATGTCCGCACGAAAGCCAGGCGCTGGCGATAAATTGCTGGAACTCATTAAAAATCTACTACCCACGCTAAGTGCAGCAAGACTGCGCCAACCAAGGCCTCACGGCCTTGGCAGCCACTCATCGCTGCCTGATCTTCTCGACAATCGCCGTGGTCGAGCTGTTTTCCACCAGCCCCAGCACGCGCACTTCGCCGCCGTAGCTGCGCACGATATCGCCGCCCACCACGCCGTCGATGCCGTAATCGCCGCCCTTGACCAGCACGTCGGGTTTGACCGCGCGCAGCAGGTTTTCCGGGGTGTCTTCGCTGAAGCTCACCACCCAGTCCACCGCGCCAAGGCCGGCCAGTACCGCCATGCGTCGGTCGACCGAGTTGATCGGCCGACCGGGGCCTTTCAGGCGACTGACCGAAGCGTCGTCGTTGACCGCCAGCACCAAGCGATCACCTTGGGCGCGGGCCTGCTCCAGATAGGTCACATGGCCGGCGTGCAGGATGTCAAAGCAGCCATTGGTGAAGACGATTTTCTCGCCGTGGGCGCGGGCATCCTCAATCGCCAGCAGCAATTGATCGAGGCTCAGCACCCCACGTTCGGAGCCGGTATCACGCTGAATCGCGCGGCGCAGTTCCGGCGCACTGATGGCCGCGGTGCCGAGCTTGCCGACCACAATGCCGGCGGCTAGGTTGGCCAGGGCCACGGCGTGAGGCAGTTCTTCACCAGCAGCCAGGCTGGCGGCCAGGGTGGAAATAACCGTATCACCGGCACCAGTGACATCGAACACTTCACGAGCGCGGGCCGGCAAATGCAGAGCCGGATGCTCGGGGCGCAACAGGGTCATGCCATGCTCGCCGCGTGTCACCAGCAAGGCGCCCAGCTCCAGCTCACGCATCAACTTGGCGCCCTTGGCCACCAGCTCGGCTTCATCGGCGCAGGCACCGACCACCACTTCAAACTCATGCAGGTTAGGGGTGATCAGACTGGCGCCGCGGTAGATGGAAAAGTCCTTGCCCTTGGGGTCGGCCAGCACCGGAATGCCGCGCGAGCGCGCCGCCTGCAGCAGCACCTGATGGTTCTGCAACGCGCCCTTGCCGTAGTCCGACAGCACCAGCACCTTGACGCCATCGAGCAGCGCCTCGACTTCGACCGCTAATGCCGCGGCGTCAGTGTTGAAGGGCTCTTCAAAGTCCATGCGCAACAATTGCTGGTGCCGGCTCATGACCCGCAATTTGACGATGGTCGGCTGGTTGGCGATGCGCTGAAAAGAGGTTTTCACCCCCACGGCAGCCAGGCTGTTGCTCAGGCTGTCGGCGGCCTCATCGGCGCCCGTCACCCCCACCAGCAGCGCCGGCGCACCGAGGGCGGCGATGTTCAGCGCGACGTTGGCCGCGCCGCCTGGACGGTCTTCGATCTGCTCGACCTTAACCACCGGCACCGGCGCCTCCGGGGAAATCCGCGAAGTGCCGCCATGCCAGTAGCGGTCGAGCATGACATCACCGACCACCAATACGGCGGCCTGGTCGAAACGGGGCATGGACAATTTCATGGAGACTCCGGCGTGGGGGACGCATGTGCGGCGGTAAAAATGCGGCGAATCATAACATGGCCGCCTGATCGGGTATTTCCAGCCAGGCCGAGACCTACAAGTGGCGCACCCAAAACAGCTCATGCCGACGTACGGCTTTGCGGAAGAACTCGTCTTCACCGGTGGCGGGCCAGCGGCGCCCGGCCAGGACGCATTGAATCAACCGACGCAAGCGCTTTTTCAATGACAGGCGGCCCTGCAAATCATGCTGCATGGCCAGCGCCATGGCCTTGTCCAGCTGCTGCGCAGGACTCAGCGATAAGCTCCACAGCTGCTCAGCAGGCAACGCCGTGAGCGCTGGCGGCAAGGCAATGCCATTACCGGCCGGCCCCATGGGCCAGCGGTCGTTGTCGTGCAGGTGATTGGCATACAGCAGCAAGGTCTTGGGTTGCCAGCTACTGACCTGGATCGCCGCCAGCAGGGCCTGGGTGGCGGCGACGTGATCGCTGTGGGGATCAAGTTCGGGGTGCGGGGTGACGACCACCTCAGGGCGAAAATGCTCCAACAGGGACACCAGATCAGCCTGCAGATTATGCCCCGTAGGCTGACCATCGGCGTCCGCGGGCAGGCGCAATGGGTTGTGTTGGCGCACGCTGCGGATATCACTTTCACCTGACTCGCGAGACGCCAACACCTGTGTCGGCGCCACCAGCATGGCTGGCAGTTGCAGGCAGTAATAGCCCAGCTGTACGCAGCGCTGCTGCGCCACGCCGCCCCAGAGCGGCACGGCCAGGCTGTCCCAGGCGCGCAGGCGGCCTTTCAGTTGCGCAGCCGAGGCTTTGTCCAGACCCAGGTGCTGATAGGCCTCGGCCTCGATTTCGCCCTGGGTCAGGGTGACGATGCTGACCTGCGCGGCCTGGCTGTACAGGCCAAAGGCCGCCAGCTCGGCATCATCGGCATGGGGGGCGATAATCAGCAGCGATTGCTGGCGATAGTCGGGAGAACTGCAGACATGCAGGGTAGCGCTGGCGGCCAGCCAACAGAAGCGCCCGCGCAACGGCAATTGACCGGCCTGCACCGCCGCCAGTTGGCCGGACAGATTGAGGTAGCGCGCGCCACGCACGCCGCGTTCGAAGTCCTGGCGGTCATCACCGAGCAACACATAAGGGTCGAGCCAGCGGCCCAGCCAGGTGCTGCGCACTCGCAGTTGCAGAATCAGGGTGTCGCCGGCCGGCAGCTCATCGGCCAACTGCAGATAGCCCGCGCCCAGCGTCGCCGCCACGCTCGGCGTGTCGGCGGGGAAGGCGTACTGGTAATCCTCGTCCGGGGCGTAGAACAAATGATCGGCAAACCAGGCTTCATGAGCGATCCAGCCCAGCAGCACGGCCAGCGGCAGCAGCCACCAGGCCACGGCAAACGCCAAGGACAGCAGGCCCAGCAATGCTAGAGCCAGGGCAATACGCTTGTTGCGCCGATGCCGTTTCAGCAACTGCTGCTTGCGCGCACTCATCGCCTCACACCTGATAGACCGGCTGGCGGTTGCACCAGCGGTCTTTATATTCACGGTCGGCGCGACCGAAGGAATAACGCAGCGGCTTGCCCAGCGCCCGCGCCTCGTTCCAGGCGTTTTGCGTGTTAACGAAACTGAGCACGCTACCAGGGCTGAATTCGCGGTTCTGCGGGTCGACGCCGCCGTTGATGTATTCAAGGCTGACCCACTGCGGGGCCTCGACACGGTAGAGAATCTGGATCGCTACCGGCTGGTCCTGCAGGTAGATCAACGAGCCGGTCATAAACTCGCGCAGCAGCGCGAATACCTCGGCCAGGTGATCCTTGCCAGTGGCCTCGAAACCCCAACGGCGCTGGAACAGCTCGGCATAAATCGTCGCCTGTTCGGCGGCGCTCAGCTCCAGCATCGGCCGGATCACGCCGCCCGCGTCTTCCAGCAGGCGCTGTTCGCGGCGCTGGTTGTAGCGGAATTTTTTGCTGTATTCCTCAGGCTCACGGGCCAGCGCCAAGCCTTCCGGCTGCTCGCACAGGGTGCTGAATTGCTTCGCATTGAGCACCGACACATAGCGTGCCTGATGACGCAGCGGCGCACGTGCAGAAGGTGCTGCCGGCAGGATGATTTCTGCGTTACCCAGATCGAACAAACCACGCTGACCGTGGCGCTTGAGCACATCCTTGGACAGCGCCAAATGGCGCCCCCAGGTCGGCAACGCCGCCTGTAACTCGCCATGCTCCAGCCAACCGAGGTAGCGCACCGGGATGCCGGCCAAACCGGCCAGGCGCTCAACCACCAGGGGATGGGTCGCAACGCTGCCGCCGAAGCGCTGCCAGGCATCGGCATAGGCGGCCGCATCAATCGGCGTCCAACCGCGCTCACGCCAGGCGCGTAATCGATTGAGGATCAAGCCGGTAACTCGACAGCCAACTCCTCGCCACCTTCTTCGAACTGGCGGGCGTGCAAGCGGGTGTAATAACCGTTCTGCGCCAGCAGCTCGGCGTGGTTACCACGTTCGACGATGCGCCCCTGATCCATCACCAGAATCAGGTCGGCCTTCTCGATCGTGCTCAGGCGGTGAGCGATCACCAGCGTGGTGCGGCCCTGCATCACCTTGTCCAGCGCGCCCTGGATATGCCGCTCGGACTCGGTGTCGAGGGCCGAGGTGGCCTCGTCGAGGATCAGCACCGGCGCGTTCTTCAACAGCGCCCGGGCAATCGCCAGCCGCTGGCGCTGGCCGCCAGACAACAGCACGCCATTCTCACCGACCAGAGTCTGGTAGGCCTGCGGCATCTTCTCGATAAATTCGTCGGCATAAGCAGCCGCGGCGGCCTGTTGGATCTCAACCAGCGGCGCGCCGGCCAGGTCACCATAGGCAATGTTGTTGGCCACGGTGTCGTTGAACAGGGTGACCTGTTGAGTCACCAGGGCAATGTGCCGGCGCAGGTTGCGCAGGGTGTAGTCCTCGACATCCACACCATCCAGCAGGATCTGCCCTTGCTCATGGTGATAGAAACGCGGCACCAAACTGGCCAGGGTCGACTTGCCGCTGCCGGAACGGCCGACCAGGGCCACCATCTGCCCCGGCTCGGCGACAAAGCTGATGTCGTGCAACACCGGCTTGTCGGTACCGGGGTATTGGAAGCTCAGGTTGCATACTTCCAGCCGGCCATTACCGCGCTCACGCTCGACCGTACCGTTATCCACTTCACTCGGCTCATCCAGTTGCTCGAAGATGCTTTCGGCGCCAGCCACGCCCTTCTGCACAGTCGAACTGACTTCCGAGAGTTGGCGAATCGGCTTGGGCAACAAACCGGCCATGGTGATATAGGCCACCAGATCGCCGGCCGACGCATCGCCGCGCAGGAACAACACCAAGAACATCACTACAGCCATGGCGCTGTAGGTCACCAACTGCAGCATTGGCGTATACACCGCGCCCGTTTTGACCATACGCAGTTGCTTGTCGGTGTTGCTCTGGCTGGCACTGTAAAAGCGCTCCTGCTCATAGCCTTCGCCGCCAAAGCTGCGCACCACTCGGTAACCCTGAATGGTCTCAGAAGCCACGTGGGTCACATCACCCATGGCCACCTGGATCTTCTTGCTCTGCTTGCGAAACTTCTTGCTCGTGCTGCTGACCATCAGGCCAATCAACGGCAGGATTGCCAGCATCACCAAGGTCAGTTTCCAGTTCATCCATAGCAATGAGGCAAACAGGAATACCACGGTCATGCCTTCGCGAATCACCACCTTGATCGCATCGGTGGCAGCGCCTGTGACCATGGTGACGTTAAAGGTGATACGCGAGATCAGGTGCCCAGAGTTGTGGCTGTCAAAGTAACGATTGGGCAGCACCAACAGTTTGTTGAACAGGGCCACACGCAAGTCATGCACCAGGCCCAACGACACTCGGGCCAAAAAGAAGTTACCCAGAAAGGAGCCGAGCCCTTGCCAGGCCGCGATCAGCACGATCAGCAGCGGCACAGCCTGCAGCAACGGCAAGCTGGGCAAGTAGTCATTGGGCGGAAACAGGCTGGCCTCGGGATTGGACAGACCATCAACAAAATACTTGAGGATGTAGGCCAGCATCGGCTGGGTCGAAGCAAAAATCAGGAAGCCGACGATGCTCAGCAAAAACATGCCGATGTAAGGGCGCACATAGCCCAGTAAACGCCGATACACCTTCAGGCTTGAGGCCTGCTCTACAGACACTTCAACCGCACTCATCTTCGACTCGCCATTTCCGCACAGGCCGGCATCTTAACACTTGCGGCCCTGGCCACTAAGGCCAACGCCAAGCCAACCGGCAACCAGGTCAAAAACCACTCGGCACGCGGGGTGCCCCAGATACTGGCCGCATCAGTCTGCACCGCCACACTGGCCAGCATCACGGAGCCGAGCAACAAACGCCCCTCCAAAGTAGCCCGCTCACGCCAACCGACCAACAGCGTGCAGAGCCAGACCGCCAACCAAAGCAACAAACCCACCAGCCCCAGCTCGATACCTACATGGGTGAGCAGGTTGTGCGAGTGATCGAAGCCCGTCGGATAGCTTACCGTCACAACCCGATAATCCGTGCCAACTCCCAGCCCCTGCCACGGGTGCTGGAAAATCATCTTGACACTTTCGACAAAAATCTCCGGACGATAGGAGACTCCCCGCTGCATAAACCACGAGTTGAACAGCAGGAAACCAATACTCGCCGCCCCCGCAACACCACCTGCAATCAACCACGCCCGCCGCCCCGATGACCAGATCGGCATGGACAGCACAGAGAACAGCAAAGCCAGACAGGCTCCACGACTTTGCGTCAACACCACGAAACCGAACAGCATCAGCAGCACCAAAGCCCAGACTGCTCTTGCCAGCAAGCCACGAGGAATGAACTGCAACCCCCAGACAGCCGCCAAGGCCATTACATAGCCGCCAAGGATCGGATGAGCCGCCTCACCTATTCCGCCGAGACGCTCACCAAAAGGCCGCACATGGGAATAGAAGTGCAGATAGAGGCTCCATAACGCCGCCAACGCCAGCCCAATTGTCGACACGCGCAGTAGCCAACCAATAGCGTGCGGCCTGACCACCTGAAGCATCGGAAAGACGGCTAGGAAAAGCATTACATAGACAATTCGCTTCACTGGCTTGAGCGGCTCTTCTGCCCCAGTCCAAAACAGGCTCAGTGCGGCCCAGGCGCACCACGCCAGCAGCGCCGTACAAAAAAGCCGGTTCTCACGCCACAACGTCAGCCATAGGTTCCGACTGCCCCAAAGCGCGACAAGCGCTGGCAGCCATACGCCCAGCGCAATACCTTGCTGATAGAGCTTGTTGCTCGATGCCCAGGCAATGCCCACAAGAAACCACAACAATCCGGTCAAAAGAGTCAACTGTATCCAGCGCCGTTCGTACATTCGCGTTTCTAATCTCATTCGACCACAGGCCTGTAAGGCCCCATAGAAAGACAGGTTCCATTAATCGCGGGTATTCTAAGGCCTTATTTTGTTAAGTGCGCCGATAGAACAATGAATTCCCGCCCGCAGCTTCTCTACCTCGCCTTTGGCACCAAGACCTACCAGCTTGAAGCCATCTTCAGTATCGCCACCGCCTTTGCGCGGGCGGGCAGTGCATCTGAACGCGAGTTTGATGTTCAGGTTTTCACCGACAGTCCGGCGCTCTATGCACAACTCCCCGTGCAACTACACAGCATCAACCCCGCATGGTCCGGCCCCCACAACTACCATTTCCGGCTCAAGCATGAAGCCTTGCGCCAAGCACTTGGCGACTGCGAACAAGCCATCCTGATCGATACCGACACCTTCTTCCACGCCTCACCCATGGCACTGTTCAGGCGTGTCAGGCAGGGGCATCTGCTGTGCAATGCCATTGGTAAAACCCTTGAACACGCACCGCAAACGGCATTTCTCAATGAGCTCTATGCCCGCAATCTGGCAGATCGCAGCCTGCGACAAACCAACTCCGGCGTAATTGGCCTGGTGCGGCAAGACATTGGCACCCTGGATCGCTCTATTGCGCTGATGGATGAACTCTACGAGGCCGCGGGCGGCACCTACACGCTGGAAGAGCTCTGCCTGGCCTTGGCGGCCCACCGCCAACTTGAGCTGAACGAGTGCACCGACCTAATTCATCATTACTGGAGCCGCAAAGCCCAGTTCCGCGCCAAAATCACCGCCTGGTACAACAAGCACCAACAGCATCTGCTGAGCAACGAAGCGCTAGCAGACGCCCTCAGCATCAATGATCGCCTACCACGGCCAGCTCAACCTTATCGCGGCCTGCAGAAACTCATCAGCCTGCTGGTCCCCAGCGCACAGCGTCAGTTTGTCCGCGAGGCACTCTATGGCTGCTACCGCTACAGCAATGAGTTCGATCAAGCCTGCTCAAGCGTCTGGTGGGAAAAGGCCTTGAGCAATGCCGAGGAGCGCCTAAAGCGCCCGTTGAGTACCAGCGAACTGCAGGCATGGCTGGCCAGCACGCCGCTGCGCCTGATGGCCGGGCGCTATTACCCCGCATTGTGCGATCACCTGAGCAAACATCTGCAGAGCCGCTGAACAGTGACGTGCTCGCGCACATAGGGGCGGCAGAAAGTGCCAAAATGCACAGCCAAGTGACACCGCAACACCCACCTCAACAGCCAAGCACAGCAGACATACGACCAATGCTCCAGCGCTCACACCTGAATAACGCCGAACTCAACGCCTTGGTCGCCAAAGCCACGTTGATCGAGTCAGACAGCTATGGCCCTAAGGTCTATCGCCTCGACAACGGTGAATACCTCAAGTTGTTCCGGCGTAAGCGCCTGCTTTCTTCGGCATTATTGGTTCCTTACTCCGTGCGCTTTTGCCGCAATGCCGCACAACTGCAAAGCCTCAATATTCCAACGATCGAACCTCTGGCCTTGTATCAGTTGGCAGACAGCGCCTGGACTGCCGTGCACTATCGCGCCTTGGCTGGACACACACTCAAGGACCTCAGCAAGCAGGCAGGGCATTCGAGCTTCGATTTTTTGCCCGAGCTCATCGCGTTTTTTCATACCCTGCATGACAAAGGCATCTATTTCCGCTCATTGCACCTGGGCAACATCGTGCTGACCCCGGAGCAGCGCCTCGGCCTGATCGACATCGCTGATCTTAGCTTCCAGCGGCGCCCCATCTCGAAAAGCAAGGTTCGCCGCAACCTTGCGCATTTCAAACGCTATTTAAAGCACGAAGGCCTGCTCGAACACTTCCCGTATCAAGCCCTGTATGACGGGGTAGTAAACGGCTAATCAGGCATGCTGCAACAGATGCCTGCACACCGTTTGAAAAGACGCCCAAGCACTTTCTGGGGCCAGCGCTTCAACCTGATCACGGGCAAGCTGTGACATTGATCCCGCCAATACCTGCGAGATCGCGGCCTGCCACGCTTGCGCACTGTTACCAGCCACAAACCCAGCATCAATTGCCAACTGCTCACGAAAAACCGGCAGATCGCTGGCGAGCACCGCCACCCCGGCAATCACCGCCTCTTGCAGCACCAAGCCGAGCCCCTCTTGCTCTGAGGGTATGCAGAGCAGATCAAAGGCCCGATAACAGCTCACGGCCTGCGCAACGTGCCCCGGCAAAAGCACTTGTTGCTGCAAACCATACGCAGCGACCAACGCCTCCAACTCCTTGCGCTGCGGCCCCTCGCCAAGAATCACCAGCTGCAGGGCGGCATTGGCCTGCAGCAGCGGAGCAACCGCTTGCAGCAAGCAGACAAAGCCCTTTTCCGGCACCAGTCGACCAACGGCGCCCAGCAGCAAAGACGAGGACGTGGCCAGACCCAGGGCCTTACGCGCATCGTCACGGGACAGCAGCGCAGCGCGAAAAAAGTCTGGATCAAGCGCATTGCGAACCCCGAGTACAGGCAACTGCACCTGGCGGGCAACGTCCTCACTCAAGGTTTTGGATACCGCCAAAAGGCGCAGCCGCTCAGCAGGAAAGTCCCGTAACAACCTTACCTCGGCCGCCCGCAGACGCTTGACGCCATGGAAGACCACAACCACTTGAGTCGCGGGCAGGCTGCGCAGCAACGGTAAAAAATAACGCGCAACACCTATGCCATCGAGCATCACCAAACGCGGCGCTTCGCACAAAAGGCGGCGCTTTATACCCGCCCGATCATAAAACCGGCGCAGCACCTGCCAACCACTGCCCTTGAGCCGCGACGAGGACAAGCCAAGCGACTCCACGGCGCCAATCGCCTGCAGCGGCGCTGAATCACCCGGCAGCAAAAGCCAAGAACTCACCGCCTCCTGAGCATCTGCAAAGGCCAGGATCTCGCGATGAACTTTATGCGTCGACAGGTAGGCCGCGCCCCCCGCCCACATGACATTCAAGATACTCATGCACCCCCCAGGCACGCCGGCTCAGCGCCCAGTTAAGCCGCTCGACGCGCGCGCCAGCGCTGCCACCAGTTCAAGTGCCGAGGCGCGCGCAGAGGTGGGCGCATGGCTTCGACAATTTGCCGCCCCAACTCAGCAAAGCTGTAGCGCGTTTCTGCCAACAGGCGCCCTTGCTCGGCAATCGCTTGAGCCTGCCGAGGGTCGCTACGCAACAACCGCAATTTGTCCTGCAGCTCAGTCACATTGCGATAAAGAACAATGTTGTGCATATCGACAAACCCCAGCGCCGCGTTTTCTTCCGCGCCCTGATCGAAGGCCAACAGCACGCAGCCACAAGCCATGGCCTCGAAGTTCTTGATCATGTACTCGCCCATACCCACATCGGCACTGACGAAGAAACGAATGCGGTTCAAGGTCGCCAGATAATCCGCACCGGATTTGGTACGGGTAACCACCAGGTTTTCGACCTGCGCCAACTCATCCAGCAACGCCTTGCGCCCGCTGTAAGCCACGCTATTGGTACTACCGACGAACGCCAACTCAATATCCCGCTCGCCAGACGAGCAATGCAGCAATGCCTGGTCATAGCCCTTGGGCACGAAACAGGCATCCACACCTTCCGCCAGCAGACGCTGCACCACCATGTAACCCGAGCTGATAACTCGGACCGAGGGCAATTGCCGGTAGTGCTGGGAAAACTTTCCGGTGTATTTGCAAGAGATGTAGTTCTGATAAGCATCGTGTTCGAGGATCACCAGATTAGGCAGGCTGGCAATAAAGCCCACCTGCCGAACCTCCTGCTTGAAGCGCAAGAAGAACACGATGCGATCATAGCGAGGGACATCGACTTCACGCTTGAAGTAGCCCTTCAAGTCCGCCTGATCCTCCCGCGACAGCCAACGTAGATCGCACTCACAGTGCGCCTGTACGCCTTCATAAAGACGATCAAGGATTGCCCGCTGCTCTTTCTGCACTAAAAATAGAACTTTCATCGACAATCCTTTATTTGCTCTGCTCGTGCAGCAGCTCATGACAACCCTGGCGACTTAGGCTCATGCGCCGATAGCCTGCCCTTTCGATGCGCTCCAAGCTGCGCTGCTCGGCAACAAATGCCTCAGGCTGCGGCAACGGCAGACGCAACAATTGCTCTAGCGACATATCCCACCAGGCACTTGCCAGCAACTCAGCAATCAGCTCTGGCGAGTGCCGGTACTTGATAACCCGCGCCGGCACGCCAGCAACGATGGCATAGGGTGGTACATCGCGAGTGACTACCGCCCGCGTAGCGATTACCGCCCCCGTTCCAACCTTGACCCCTTCCATGACCATCGCATCACGCCCGATCCACACATCGTGGCCTAGCTCTGCGGGGGCAATGCCGCCTTCGTATGGGAAATTGCTATCGGTAAACTGAAACGGATGGGTACTGACCCAGTCGAGTGGGTGTGCCGCCTTATCCTGCCCGAGGATGACGCCATTGCCGATGGAGCAGAAGCGCCCGATCCGACTGATGTTGAACAATTCACTGCCACTGCGGATATAAGTCAGCGCCCCCACACTCAAGTCCCGAGACTCCAAGCGGACCCGAGCGATGGTCACCCCCTCCTCCACCTGCAGAACGGCTTTCTTGCGCAGCGTATGCAGATCGCCCGAAAACTTTACCCCTCTGCGGCGCAACCAATGGCGCCAGAACAGGACATTCAGGTATCGAAACAAGGCCATATCCTTCCCAATGAAAAGCGCACTAAGGTGAAACGACACTGTTACCGCAAAGATTCCGGCTCATTGCTCACGCGCAATGGCCTGCAGCATCGATAAATGCCAAAACACGCGGCGTGTGGCGGGGTCAGAAAACATGTTCACAATGCGATCGTGTAGCGCCTCGACAAAGCCTGCTTGAGACTGCGGCCTCTCAATCGCCATACGCACCAAGCGCTGCCCGAGAGCCTGTGCTGAGCCCAGCGCAAACAGCCACTCAGACTCACCGACCACTTCCCGCCCACCGCCACAATCACTGCAAATCACCGGCACTCCGGCGGCCATCGCCTCCAGCAGCACCATGCCGAAGGGTTCGTGATCGGAGGTCAGGGCAAACACGTCGAAAGCTTTGAAGTAGCGTCGCCCCTGAGCCACCTGGCCGAGGAAGCGAACCGAAGCGCTCACCCCTAGTTCAGTGACCAGAGCTTTTAGCGACGACTCCAGCCGACCGCTGCCCATGATCGCCAGCAGGCTGCCCGCAGGCAGTTGCGGCAGGGCTTGGGCGAAACCGCGGATCAGCGTCGCCTGGTCCTTGTCCGGATGCAGGCGGCCGACGTTGCCGACCACCCAGGCGTCCAGCGGCAAGCCGAGATGGGCGCGGGCGTCGTCACGGCAAACCTGCTCGGCTTGCACGGCGGCGATATCGATGCGGTTGTAGAGTGTCTCGATGCGCTCGGCCGGCCAGGTGGGCAGGCAAGTGCGAATCTCATCGCGCACGGCGTTGGACACCCCGAGCAGGGCCAAGCGCTTACGGAAGCAATTGGCAAACAGCTTACGGCTAAGGCGCTGGTAGTCGCCAAACCCGTGGTGCACGCCGATCACCGGCAAGTCAGTGCCGAGTAAAGCGACATAGATCGGCTTGAAGCGATGAGCGATGCAGAACTTGAAGTTACGCCCCGCCACCAACCGCTTGATATCGCGGATAGCCTTGAGCTTCAAGCCACGCACATCGCGCGAACGGTAGTCGAGAAACACCACCTCGTCAGAGGCCGAACCACGCTCCACCTCTGAGCTCGGCGCGCCGGTCAGGTAAACCGTGGTGACCTTGTACGGCGTGCCGACAAACAGGCTGGCGTACTGACGGGCGCAATCGAGAAAGGGCCCGTCATAACCGTGGCAAAACTGCAGAACCCGCAGTTCAGTTGGCGTCGTCATAGCGCTTGAGGCCATCCTTGACCACCAGGATGTCCTGCATGATCAGGTACTCAAGGTCCGAACCGAAGAACATGTCCAGGGCATCGGTCGGCGAGCAGATCATCGCTTCGCCGCGGCGGTTCAGCGAGGTGTTCAGCGACACGCCATTGCCGGTGAGTTTCTCCAGCTCCAGCATCATGTCGTAGTAGCGCGGGTTGTATTCGCGCTTCAGCACCTGGGCACGGGAGGTGCCGTCTTCGTGCACCACTTCGCCAACGCGCTGCTTCCACTCGTCATTCACTTCAAAAGTGAAGGTCATGAACGGGCTTGGGTGATCGATCTTGAACATCTTCGGCGCCACCGTGTCGAGCATCGACGGGCAGAAAGGCCTCCAGCGCTCGCGGAATTTGATCTGCGCGTTGATGCGGTCAGCCACACCCGGCACGCTCGGACAACCGATGATAGAACGACCACCGAGCGCCCGCGGGCCGAACTCCATGCGGCCCTGGAACCAGGCCACCGGATTGCCATCGACCATGATCTGGGCGATGCGCTGCGGCATGTTGTCGATCTGCGTCCACTGCGGTTTGTGGGCGTGGCGGGCGCAGGCGGCGATCACATCTTCGTTGCTGTACTCAGGGCCGAGATAGACGTGTTCCATCTTCTCCACCGGTACACCGCGCTTGTGCGAAACGTAGGCTGCAGCGCCAACGGCAGTGCCGGCATCGCCGGAAGCGGGCTGGACGAACAGCTCTTTGACTTCCGGGCGGGCAATGATCTTCTGGTTGAGTTTGACGTTCAGCGCACAGCCGCCGGCAAACACGATCTTGCCGGTTTCCTTGAGGATGTCCCCGAGGTAGTAATCCATCATCTGCAGCGCCAGCTTCTCGAACAGCGCTTGCATGCTGGCGGCGTAATGGATGTACGGATCGTCGGCGATATCGCCTTCGCGTTTCGGGCCCAGCCACTCGATCAGCTTGGGCGAGAAGTAGAAGCCCTTGCCCTTCTCTTTGTAGCGGCGCAGGCCGATGACGTTGGCGTACTCGGTGTTGATCACCAGTTCGCCGTTCTCGAAGGTGGCCAGGCGGGAGAAATCGTACTTGCTAGCATCGCCATACGGCGCCATGCCCATGACCTTGAACTCGCCGTCGAGCATCTCGAAACCAAGAAACTCTGTGATCGCGCCGTACAGGCCACCGAGGGAGTCCGGATCGAAGAACTCCTTGATCTTGTGGATCTTGCCGTTCTCGCCGTAGCCGAAGAAGGTGGTGGCGTACTCACCCTTGCCGTCGATGCCGAGGATCGCGGTTTTTTCCTTGAAGCCCGAGCAGTGATAGGCACTGGAAGCGTGGGCCAGGTGGTGCTCAACCGCTTCGATTTTGACCTTTTTCAGGTCGAAACCCAGCTGTTCCAGGCACCAGTTGATCTTGGTGCGGTAGCGCTTGTAGCGGCGGTTGCCCATCAGGATCGCATCGAGGGCGCGGTCCGGCGCGTACCAGTAACGCTTGGCGTAGTGCCAGCGGGCTTTGTCGAAGATGCTGATCGGCGCGAACGGGATCGCTACCACATCAACATCGCTCGGTTTGATCCCGGCTTGTTCCAGGCAGAACTTGGCCGACTCGTAGGGCATGCGGTGCTTGGCATGCTTGTCGCGCACAAAACGCTCTTCTTCTGCTGCGGCAATCAGCTTGCCGTCGATGTACAGGGCCGCAGAAGGGTCATGGCTCAAGGCGCCGGACAGGCCGAGAATGGTCAATGCCACAGGTGTTAGCCTCTTTCAGGGCAGGTGCCGGGCACCTGCGGTAAACGTTGGTCAAGCAACTGGTAAAGGGCTGAATCAGCCGGCCAGTTGCGCAAAAATCGTGCTCGGTCGCGCTCGTAGGCGCGGGCAAAACTGCGGTCACTGTGGTGCTGACGCATGGCGTCCAGATCGATCAGTGACCAGCGGCCGTGGTCCCAGAAGACGTTATAACCCTTGAGGTCACCATGGCTGATGCGCTCGCGTAGCAACGCGGCAAACAGTCCATCCAGCGCCTGCAACTCCGCTTCTGGCGGCCCTTCCAGCCCGGATGACCGATCAAGATAGGGCTGAAAGCGGGCGATTATATCGTGCCCGGGCAGATATTCGGTAATCAGCAACGCCGGGCCGCGTAACCAGCACCAGCGCCGCTCTAGCACGGCCAGTGGCTGCGGCGTGGCAATACCGAGCAGACTCAGGCGATGGCCCTCGCGCCAGCTGTGCCAGGCGCGGCTCGGACGCCAGAAACGCTTGCACCAGTGGGCAACGTTTTTGATGTTGTAGCGTTTGACCAGCAGCGGCTGGCCGTTGAGCTCAACCCGCGCCACGGTGGCCGCGCCACCGCCCTTGAAGCGATGACCGCTGGCGATAAAAGCCTCCGGCGCCGCCAGCAACGGCTGCAACTCGGCCTCATGGTCACGGCGCACCACACGCAGGCCAAAGGCGCCGATCTTGGCGCTGAACAGACTGCAATCGCGGCCGACTTTCTTCAGGTAGTCGCGCAGGCGCCAGCGCCGCACCTTGGCCACTTCCTTGAGCAAGGCCTCGAGCGGCAAGCCGTGAGCACTATTGGCCAGCAGATAGTGGATTAGCACCTCTTCCAGCGACTCCTCGCCCATCGGCGGTAATTGGGCGAACAGCACGCCGAGGTTTTCCAGCACCTTGTCTTGGCTAAGCGGCTGACCGGGAACCTGCCCGTGCACGCCACCGCCATCGATCAGAAACAGCTGGCCGTCACGCTGCAGCAGATTGTCCAAGTGCAGGTCGGCCTGCCACAGGCCGCGTCCATGCAGTTGGCCGATTACGCCCAGGGCGCTGGCCAGCAGAGCCTGACGCGGTTCGTTCAGCTCATCGCCAACACCCTGTTCAGCCCAGGCGGCAGCCAGGCTTTGCGCGCCATCGAGGTAATCGAACAACAGCCAGCCACCGCCGTCATGCTGCCCTTCGGCCAGCAACTGCGGGGTGTTTAGGCCTTGTTCGGCAAGCAGACGAGCGCCCTGCACTTCACGCTGAAAATGCCGCGCAGCCTTGCTGCCCACCAGCAACTTGGCCAGCACCGCACGACCACGCCAGATGGCTCGGCCGACATAGCGCTGACCGGGCAACACCCGCAGCAAGCTATGCAGCTCAAGGCTCTCGCCGTTAGCAAGGTCGATCGACAGTGGTAAAGTCGGCGCCCGCCCGGCACGAGCCAGTTCAACCAAAGTCACCGGCGCGCCTCCTTGTTACGCTGCCGGGCATTCAGGCGCTGGCACCAGCGTGAGGCATCTACCTCGCCCCCCAGATAGGCGACCACTAGCTGACGCACCTCTGCTTCGCTCCAGGCTCCGGCACGGCGCAGCAACGGCTCCAGGTCCTTGATCCGGTCACGCTCGCCGAACCACAGCGGCCGGGTCTTTTCCAGGTCGATCAGCTGCGCATGGAAGCCATCGGCTTGTTCTCGCAGGAAGATATGTTTGGGATAGAAGCATCCATGTACTTGCCGCGCACCGTGCAGCCGTCGAGCCAGCTCGCCACAGGCCTGCACAATGGCCAGCCGCCGGGTGGCAGGATGGGCTTCCCAGCCCTGCAGCCAACTGTCCAGATCACGCCAACCATCCAGGGCACGGGTCAGCAGGATCGCGCATTGTTTGCCCGCCAGCCGGCGCTGGGCAAAAAACGCCGCCTGCAGGGCCGGAATGCCGAGCTGGCGGTAGTGCTCGATATTGCGCAGTTCGCGGGCAAAGGTCGGCTCACCAAACGGATGACGCAGGCTGCGAGTCAGGTGATTGCTCTGCCGCTTGAGGTAATAGGCATGCTCGCCCAACTGCAGGCGTGACACCGTGCTGTAGCCGCCACGCTCGGTATTGGGCTCGTCCACCGCCTCCAGCTCCAGCGCCCACAGGGCCTCGAAGCTGTCCAACTGGTGAGCGGCGAGAATCTCGCGATCCTCGGCGGCGATAAAGTCACTCATTCGCGGCCCTCGAAAAAACCGATGATCTTGCGCAGGCGCTGCTTGTCCGAAGCATTCAAACGCTGACGGCCGCGGTACTGCAGATAAAAGCGCAGGCGCTGGGTGCACGACAGGTGCTGCTTGGCCACTTTGTCCAGACAGGCGAGGTCCTTGATGATCCGGTAGCGCAGGGCTGGCCCCCACCAAAAGCTGCCGGACGGGCAGTCGATCAGAAACAGTTCCGCCGCCGGATTGACCAGCAGGTTGCGCCACTTCAGGTCGTTATGGGTGAAGTGCTGGTCATGCAGGGTGCGCGTGGCCCGCGCCAGTTGCTGACTGATGCCGGCAACCCAGTGCCGGTCCGCCAGGCGCGGATCACCGCGCTGGGCCAGTACCGCCAGGTCCTCGGTGCCTTGCAGGTCGCGGGTGATCAGCGCGCCGCGAACAAAGGCGCCGAGCGTGCGCTCCAGGCCATAGGCGACGATCGGCGCGGTGGCGATGCCCCACTTGACGAAATACTTGAGGTTCTGCCATTCGGCCTTGACCCGCGGCCGCCCCAGGTAGCGGCGCAAACCCTTGCCCGCGCCCCAGTAGCGTTTGACGTAATAACGCACGCCGCCGCGCTCGATGCGGATCACCTCGGACAACGGGTCCTTGGTGATGCGCTCGCCCTGCAGGGCGAACACCGCGTCCAGGCTGCCAAAATCCGCCGCCAGCTCGGCAAAGGCCGGGGCCAGGGTCCAGCCGGCCATCAGAGCGCATCCCCGTAACGCTGCTTGCGCGCGTACAGCTTGGCCGCCTTGGCCTCCAGCCAGGCCAACAGCCGCGCTTCGTCACGCAAGACCTGGCGCAACGGCAGTTGAAAATAACCGCGAAGGAAACGCAGCTTGTCGCGCGGGGTCAGGCCGATATCCAGTGCCGAGAAATACAGCGCGGCCAGGTCCTTATCGCGCCAGCGGCGGGTGATGGCCGCACGGGTCTGGGCGCGGTGCAGGTCGATCACCGACAGGCGGAAATCCTCGGCCGTCACCGGCTTATCGGTGTGCAGCAGGAAGTGGCAGATATAGCAGTCGCGGTGATTGACCCCGGCGCGGTGCATGCCGCCGACCATCTTCGCCACCTCGGCGATCAGTGCGCGCTTGAGCTTGACCGGCGGCGGCTGCTTGAGCCAGTCGAGACTGAAGTCTTCCAGGCTGATGGTCGGCGCCAGTTCTTCGGTGACGATAAACGAATGCTGCTGCGCCGGATTGCTGCCGCGGGCGCCGAAAGCCACGGCGGTCATGGTCGCCACGCCAGCCGCGGTCAGGCGCTCAATCGCCAATAATTCCTGGGTCGCGCCGAGCACCGGCAGCTTGGCGGTGAGCAGGTTTTTGACGATCTCGCCCCAGCCGATGCCGCGGTGAATCTTGACGAAATAACCGCGCCCGGCGACCTCGGTGCGCAGCGTGCGGCGGCCTTCCAGCTCGCGGTACACCACGCCCTGTAACGCCTCGACGGCGACAAAGGGATCGCGCCCGGCCCACAGGGATTTGAACGGTTCGCTCAACAGCAGCTTCATGGACGGTCCGCCAGGATCACATCGGCCGCATGTTGCGGCATGGAATACAGGTCCGCCGAAGCAGCGAACGCCAGGCCGTTACGGCCCCACTGGGCGCGAGCGGCGTCATCGGCGAGCATCGCCGCCAACTGCTGGTTCAGCTCAGCCTGGGCAAACGGCTCGCGCAACACCCGGCCACAATCGGCCTCGGCAATGTAGTGGGCATAGCCGCACACGGCGCTGACCAGCACCGGCAGCCCAGCCACCAGCGCCTCCAGCAGCACAGTGCCAGTGTTCTCGTTGTAGGCCGGATGGATCAGCAGATCGGCACCCAGCAGGAAACGCGGAATATCACTGCGACCCTTGAGGATTTGTACCTGCTCGGACAACCCCTGCGCCTTGACCTGCAACAGGAACGGCGTGGGGTCATCCTGACCGATGGCGATCAGACGGGTGCGCCGCTTGAGTTCCCGCGGCAAGCTGGCCAACGCCTTGAGGCTGCGATCCAGGCCCTTGGTCTTGAAGCCCGAGCCGATCTGCACCAGCAGCAGCTCGTCATCCGCCAGCTTGAACTCGCGACGGAACTCGGCACGAATCTCGGCGGCATTGGCCGGCGCGCGGCGGTCCTGGGTAATCCCCGGCGGAAGCAGGTGGAAGCGCTCAGCAGGAGTGCCGTAATGTTTGACGAACAGCGGCTGCTGCACCTCGGAAATCATCAGAATTTCCGTCTTCGACTCGGGGGCAAACACCGCCCGCTCGTAGTCGGCAAAGTGTTTGTAGCGGCCCCAACGGCGGTACAGGCTGTTGCGCAAAGTCTGCGCCTTATCCTCAAAGCAGCCGTCGGCGGCGTAGTACACATCCAGGTTCGGCATCTTGTTGAAACCGATCACCCGGTCAACCGGGCGCTTGGCCAGGTCGGCCTTGATCCAGGCCGTGAGTTTCTCGTTGCGATGGTGATTGAACAGCGCCTTGACCGGCACTACCACCACCTCGAAACCAGCCTGCACCTCGCCCTCCCAGATCGGTGTGTACACGCGAATGGCGTGGCCACGCTGCTGGCACTCCAAGGCGATGCGCATAAAGTCGCGCTGCAGGCCGCCGAACGGGAAGTATTTGTAAAGTATGAACGCCAGCTGCATCAGACAGGCTCCGTCATCACGTAGCCCGGATGCAATCCGGGGATACCCTCGCCCGCGACCTGCCGATGCACCGGCAAACCACAGTCAAGCGGGAAGTATTTGTAGAGCACAAAGGCCAGTTGCATCAGTGGCTCTCCAGACTGGCCAAGAGACCGTCAAGCTCGGGCGCCACGCGGGCGGCATCCAGACCGTCGAAACAGGGTTGATGGCGATCACCGCCGCCGGCCAAGGGGCCTGTGGCGCACAGGTGAACCTGGCCACGCCCATAGGCGCCGACTTTGAGCGGCAGGGTTGGGCCGTAGAGGGAAATACTCGGCACATCCAACGCCGCCGCCAGATGGCCGAGACCGGTATCCACCGCCACACAGGCGCGAGCGCCGGCGATCACCGCCGCCACGCCACGCAGATTCAATTTGGGCAGCACGCTGGCGTGCTGCAGACCGGCGGCAATGCGCTCGGCTCGGGCCTGTTCAAACTCGCCGCCCCACGGCAGGCGCACGGCCAGGCCACGGCTGTCGAGGTGCTCAGCCAGGGCGCGCCAATCAGCCTCTGGCCAGTGCTTGCTGGCCCAAGTGGTGCCATGCAGGAACAGCACATAAGGCTCGGCCGCCGCCTCACCGGCCATGGCGCTACGGTCCAGGCCATAGTCACCAACCGACTGCGGCAACGGATAACCCAGTGCCTGAGCGAACAACTGGCGCACCCGCTCCACCGCATGCTGGCCCCAGGCGACCGCACAAGGGCGGTCATAACAGCGACTGGCCAGCGGCTCGCGCGCCGAGGCGCGATCCAGACCGGCCACCGGCGCATTGACGTAGCGCGTCAGCAGCGCGCTTTTCAGCAGGCCCTGGGCATCGATCACCAGGTCGTAGCGGCCTTCACGCAGACGCTGCTTGAACGCCGCCCACTCACCGCTCTTCCAGGTTTGCAGCAGGTTCTTGCGCCAACGGCGCAGCGCCACGGGAATCACCCGCGCCACGGCCGGATGCCAGGTCGGAATCTCGGCAAAGCCCTCTTCCACCACCCAGTCGAACTGAATGCCGGGGATCGCCCGCGCAGCATCGGTCAGGGCCGGCAGGGTATGGATGACATCGCCGAGGGAAGAGGTTTTGATCAGCAGTACCCGCAAACTATTCGACCTCGACCGGATCGGCGACCAGGCGATCCAGCGCCTCGATCACCGGACGCGGCTTCAGCTCGCGCAGGCAGTTGTAGTGGCCGAAGCGGCAGGTGCGCTCGAAGCAAGGGCTGCAGTCGAGGCCGAGACGAACGATCTCCACCTGCTCGGCCAGCGGCGGGGTGAACTGCGGCGAGGTCGAACCGTACACCGCCACCAGCGGCCGATTGAGCGCCGCCGCCACGTGCATCAGGCCGGAGTCGTTGGACACCACGGCGCCCGCGCACGACAGCAAGTCGATGGCTTCGGCCAGCGAGGTGGCGCCGGACAGGTTCGTGCATTCCTCACGCAAGCCAGGGATCAGGCGCATGCGCAGGTCTTCGCCACCGGGATGGTCGTTCTTCGAGCCGAACAACCAGACCTGCCAACCGGCACGGATTTTCAGCTCAGCAACCTTGGCGTAATGCTCGGCCGGCCAGCGCTTGGCCTCGCCGAACTCGGCGCCCGGACACAGCGCCAGCACCGGCCGATCCAGATCCAGGGCGAACTTGGCCAGGGTCGTGTCGCGGCTGGCCGGGTCGATCTGCAGACTCGGCCGTGGATAGGGCTTGGGCAGCTCGGCGCCAGGCTCGAAAGCCAGGGCCATAAAGCGCTCGATCATCAGCGGATAGCGCTCTTTGTCCAGGACGCGGATGTCATTGAGCAAGCCGTAGCGCAGCTCGCCCTTCCAGCCCGTGCGCTTGGGAATACCGGCAAAGAACGGCACCAGGGCCGATTTCAGCGAATTGGGCAGCAGAATGGCCTGGTCGTACTGGCCCGCCAGGCCCTTGCCGATACGCCGGCGAGTGGCGATTTCCAGCACTCCATGGCCGAGAGGAAAGCTCAGGGTCTGGCGCACTTCAGGCATGCGCTCAAGAATCGGGCGGCTCCACTCGGGGGCCAGCACGTCGATGGCACACCCCGGATGGCGCTGCTGCAGACACTGAAACAGCGTCTGCGCCATCACCATGTCGCCTACCCAGCTCGGACCAATGATCAGAATATTCATGCGCGTTCCAGAAATGCGCAGGGAGGCGCGGAGCCTCCCTGTCTCGACCTAATGATCCTTACTTAACCAGTGTGCGCCACTCAGGGTGCGCGCTGGTCTGCCCGGTAACCAGGTCGAAGTAGGCCTTCTGCAGGATCTCGGTGACCGGACCACGGCTGCCGATGCCGATCTGCCGGCCATCGACTTCGCGAATCGGCGTCACTTCAGCGGCGGTACCGGTGAAGAAGGCCTCATCGGCGATATACACCTCGTCGCGGGTGATGCGCTTCTCGACCACCTGAATGCCCAGCTCGGCGGCCAGGGTCAAAATGGTGCTGCGGGTGATGCCGTTCAGGCACGAGGTCACTTCCGGGGTGTAGACCACGCCGTTCTTGACCAGGAAGATGTTCTCGCCCGAGCCTTCGGCCACATAGCCTTCGGTGTCGAGCAACATGGCCTCGTCGGCACCGCCAGAAACGGCTTCCTGCAGGGCCAGCATCGAGTTGATGTAGTTGCCGTTGGCCTTGGCGCGGGTCATGGAGATGTTGACGTGATGGCGGGTAAAGGAGCTGGTGCGCACCTTGATCCCGGTCTTCAACGCCTCGTCGCCCATGTAGGCGCCCCAGTGCCAGGCGGCCACGATGACCCGCACCTTCAGGCCAGTGGCGCGCAGGCCCATGGCTTCAGATCCGTAGAACACCATCGGGCGAATGTAGGCCGATTCCAGGTTGTTCTCACGCACGGCGGCACGGGTCGCCTCGTTGAGCTCTTCCTTGGTGAACGGCATCTTCATGTTCATGATGTGCGCCGAATCGAACAGTCGATCGGTGTGCGCCTGCAGGCGGAAAATGGCCGTGCCTTCGGGGGTGTTGTAGGCGCGCACGCCTTCGAACACGCCCATGCCGTAATGCAGGGTGTGGGTCAGCACATGGGTGGTGGCATCGCGCCACGGCACCAGTTCGCCGTCATACCAAATCACGCCATCACGGTCGGCCATCGACATAGTTGCCTGCTCCTCAGTGTTTGTTTGGGGTCTGCCTGGGCTATCAGTTCAAGCCCAACGCGTGCCAGATGCGCAGCACGCCGCGCCGCTCTGGGTGAAACTGGTCGCCACTGACCACGCCTGGCTGTTTCTGCAAGGCCTGTCGGTGGGCGGCCGCGCGGTAGGCCTTGTAAGCCTCCTGCAACAGCCGGACATCGTCGCTGGACATCAGCGCTGCTTCCTCCAGACCATCCAGAATGCGGATATTGTCGGTGTAACGCAGCAACTGCGGGTGCTCGCGCGACCACGCCAGGGCCGCGTATTGCACCATAAATTCGATATCAACGATACCGCCGGCATCCTGCTTGAGGTCGAACGGTGCCGCGGCCTCGAAGGCATTGGCGGCGGTACCGGCGGCGGTTGACGGGCTGCCGAGGTTGTCGCGCATCTTCGCGCGCATCTCGCTGACCTCGCCGCGCAAGGTGGGCAGATCACGCTCGCGACCCAGCACCTGGGCACGAATGGCCTCGAAACCGGCCCCCACCCGCGCACAGCCGACCAGCACCCGCGCCCGCACCAGGGCCTGATGCTCCCAGGTCCAGGCCTCGCCTTCCTGATAGCGGCCGAAGGCGCCCAGGGAGCTGACCAGCAGCCCCGAGGCACCGGACGGACGCAGGCGCATATCGACCTCATAGAGCTGGCCGGAGTTGGTCTGCGCAGTCAGCAGGTGAATGATGCGCTGACCCAGGCGGGTGAAAAACTGCGCACCGTCGATGGGCTTGGCGCCGTCGGTTTCCGCCTGCGGATCGCCATCATGGATAAACACCAGGTCGAGGTCCGAGCCATGGCCCAGCTCGATGCCACCGACCTTGCCGTAACCGACGATGATGAAATCCGGATCGCACTGACTGCCATCGGCGCGTTGGGGTGCGCCGTATTTGCTCACTGTCTGGCGCCAGGCCAGGGCCAGCACCTGTTCGAGAATGGCCTCGGCCAGCCAGGTCAGGTAATCGCTGACCTTCATCAGCGGCAAGGTGCCGGCAATTTCCGAGGCGGCCACGCGCAGGCGGTGGGCCAGTTTGAAGTGGCGCAGGGCCTCCATCTGCTGTTCCAGATCGTCCTCGGGAATGCGCGTCAGGCGTTCGCGCAACTCGGCGGCCAGTTCCGGCGCCAGCGGCGGCTTGAACAAGCGCCCCTCGTTCAGCAGCTCATCGAGCAATAAAGGAAAGCGGGTGATCTGCTCGGCAATCCACGGGCTGGCGGCGCACAGGCGCAGCAGCCGCTGCAAGGCCAGGGGGTTTTCCGTCAGCAGCACCAGATATGCCGAGCGGCGCACCACCGCCTCGACCAGAGGCAACACCCGTTCCAGCACCAGGTCCGGATTGTCATGCTCTGCCGCCTGCGCCAGCAGGCGTGGGATAAAGGCGTCCAGGCGCTCACGCCCGAGCCGCTGCATGGCCCGCACCTGGCCGCCATGACGCAGGCCATTGATGCGCTGCAAAGTCGCCGGGGCATCGACAAAGCCCGCCTCCTGCAGCTGCCGGCACGCCGCCTCCTCATCCAGCGAGCCTTCCCACAGCGGCAGCCACTCGGCGCCGATGCAACCGACGATTTCTTCGCCCTCGACTTCATCCGGGTCGGCAATCACCTGACGGAAGTGCCAGTCGATGCGCCCACGCCAAACCATCAGTTGCTGGTGGAAGCTCGGCCAGTCGGCAAAGCCCATGATAAAGGCCACCCGCTCGCGCTCCGCCTCGCCGTCCGGGAGCATCTGCGTCTGCCGGTCGTCCAGGGCCTGCAGGGCGTGCTCGGTGTAGCGCAGAAACTCGTAGCCCTCGCGCATCTCGGTGATCACCGCTGGCGGTAAATAGCCCTGCCCCTCCAGTACGCTGAGCACCTTGAGCAGCGGCCGGTGCTGCAAGCTGAGGTCGCGGCCGCCGTGGATCAGCTGGAAAGCCTGGGCGATAAACTCGACCTCACGAATGCCGCCGGAACCCAGCTTGATGTTCTCAGCCATGCCCTTGCGCCGCACCTCCTGCTGAATCAACTGCTTCATCGCGCGCAACGCTTCGATCGCGGAAAAATCCAGGTAGCGCCGATAAACGAACGGCATCAGCATTTCCAGCAGACGCTTGCCGGCCTGCTGGTCGCCCGCCACCACCCGCGCCTTGATCATCGCGTAGCGTTCCCAGTCGCGACCCTGGTCCTGGTAGTACTGCTCCAGGGCGTTGAAGCTGAACACCAGCGGCCCGGACGAACCGTAGGGGCGCAGGCGCATGTCGACGCGGAACACGAAGCCGTCGACGGTGATCGCATCCAGCGCCTTGATCAGCCGTTGACCGAGGCGGATGAAAAACTCCTGGTTATCCAGCGGGCGCTTGGCCGCGTCGGTTTCGCCGCCCTCGGCGAAGGCGAAGATCAGGTCGATGTCCGACGACAGATTGAGTTCATGAGCGCCGAGCTTGCCCATCCCCAGCACCACCAAGTGCTGCGGCAAGCCACTGCGCGCGCCGATGGGGGTGCCGTACTGGGTGCAATGGCGCACATACAGCCAGCCGTAGGCCAGATCGATGCAGGCCTCGGCCAGCAAGGTCAGGTCGTTGCAGGTCTCACGCAGGTCAGTCAGGCGGCAAACATCGCGCCAGATGATGCGGGTTTGCTGGCGATTGCGCAGGCGCCGCAGGCAGCGGCCCAGCTCATCCTCGTCGCCGCACGCGTCCACTGCCTCCTGCAACTGGGCGCGTAATTCGCCCGCCGTCAGGCTGCGCTCCAGCTCACCGGAGTCGGCCAGATCCAGCAGCATCAGCGGGTCACGCAGGGACTGTTCGAAGACGAAATCGCTGGCGGCAAACACCCGCCCCAGGCACTCCAGGCGCGCCGCCGGCCAACTGGCGAAACGCTCGGCGCAGCGCCCGCCAAGTGCCGCCACGGCCGTCGGCCAGGCCGTTTGCGCACGGGCGGCAAGGCCCTGCAAGGTGGCGGGCAGCGTAGTCAGCGGGGGCAGGCTCATGGTCTATCCTTTTGGCGAGAGCGCCAGAACAAGTGGCGGCAAGCAGGTCGCGCGGGCACGCAATTACCTGACGCTTTTTTGTAGTTTTACTACTAAAGAATGTGCCATAAGAGCTGAAATGACCGTCGCAATGTAGTAAAACTACAAAAGCCGGTTCATCCTCCGGCACACCCAAGAATTTACGCGCACGGCCCACAAGGCCTGCTGCGAACCCAGGCCTCCGATTCTGGAAGCCTTTGAGCCCTGGAGCAAGCCATGCAAGACCTCGATCCCGTCGAAACCCAGGAATGGCTGGACGCCCTCGAATCCGTCCTCGACAAAGAGGGCGAAGATCGCGCCCATTACCTGCTGACCCGCATGGGCGAGCTGGCGACCCGCACCGGCACGCAGCTGCCGTATGCGATCACCACCCCGTACCGCAACACCATCCCGGTCGGCCATGAGGCGATGATGCCCGGCGACCTGTTTATGGAGCGGCGAATCCGCTCGCTGGTGCGCTGGAACGCACTGGCCATGGTGATGCGCACCAACCTGAAAGACCCGGATCTGGGCGGCCACATCTCCAGCTTCGCCTCCAGCGCCACCCTGTATGACATTGGCTTCAACTACTTCTTCCAGGCACCAACCGAAGAGCACGGCGGCGACCTGATCTACTTCCAGGGCCACGCCTCCCCCGGCGTCTACGCCCGTGCCTTTATGGAAGGGCGGATCAGCGAAGAGCAACTGAACAACTTCCGCCAGGAAGTGGATGGCAACGGCCTGTCCTCGTACCCGCACCCGTGGCTGATGCCCGATTTCTGGCAGTTCCCCACCGTGTCCATGGGTCTGGGCCCGATCCAGGCGATCTACCAGGCGCGCTTTATGAAGTACCTGGAGCACCGCGGCTTTATCCCCGCTGGCAAGCAGAAGGTCTGGTGCTTCCTCGGCGACGGCGAGTGCGATGAGCCGGAATCCCTCGGCGCGATCTCCCTGGCTGGCCGCGAGCAGCTGGACAACCTGATCTTCGTGGTCAACTGCAACCTGCAACGCCTCGACGGCCCGGTGCGCGGCAACGGCAAGATCATCCAGGAACTGGAAGGCGTGTTCCGCGGCGCCAACTGGAACGTCAACAAGGTGGTCTGGGGCCGTTTCTGGGACCCGCTGTTCGCCAAGGACAAAGACGGCCTGCTGCAGCGCCGGATGGACGAAGTGGTCGACGGCGACTACCAGAACTACAAGGCCAAAGACGGCGCCTTCGTGCGCGAGCACTTCTTCAACAGCCCCGAGCTGAAGGCGATGGTCGAGCACCTCTCGGATGAAGAAATCTGGAGCCTCAACCGTGGCGGCCACGACCCCTACAAGGTCTATGCGGCCTACCACCAGGCGGTCAACCACAAGAACCAGCCGACTGTCGTGCTGGCCAAGACCATCAAGGGTTATGGCACCGGCGCTGGTGAAGCGAAGAACACCGCGCACAACACCAAGAAGGTCGATGTCGCCAGCCTGAAGAAATTCCGCGACCGTTTCGACATCCCGGTGCAGGACGATCAGCTGGAGAACCTGCCGTTCTTCAAGCCCGAAGCCGACAGCGCCGAAGCGCGCTACCTGCTCACCCGCCGCACCGCCCTGGGCGGTTTCGTGCCGCAACGCCGGGCGCGCAGCATCAGCATCCCGACCCCGCCACTGGAAACCCTCAAGGCCATCCTCGACGGCTCGGGCGACCGGGAAATTTCCACCACCATGGCCTTTGTCCGTGTGCTCGCCCAACTGGTCAAAGACAAAGACCTGGGCCAGCGCATCGTCCCGATCATCCCGGACGAAGCCCGTACCTTCGGCATGGAAGGCATGTTCCGCCAGCTCGGCATCTACTCCTCGGTCGGCCAGCTCTACGAGCCGGTGGATAAGGACCAGGTGATGTTCTACCGCGAGGACAAGAAGGGCCAGATCCTCGAAGAAGGCATCAACGAAGCCGGCGCCATGTCGTCGTTTATCGCCGCCGGCACCGCCTACAGCAACCACAACCAGCCGATGCTGCCGTTCTACGTGTTCTATTCGATGTTCGGCTTCCAGCGCATCGGCGACCTGGCTTGGGCGGCCGGCGACAGCCGCACCCGTGGCTTCCTGATCGGCGGCACCGCCGGGCGCACCACCCTCAACGGTGAAGGCCTGCAGCACGAAGATGGCCACAGCCATATTCTCGCCAGCACCATTCCCAACTGCCGCACCTTCGACCCGACCTACGGCTACGAGCTGGCCGTGATCATCCGCGAAGGCATCCGCCAGATGACCGAAGAACAGCAGAACGTATTCTTCTACCTGACCGTGATGAACGAATCCTACGTCCAGCCGGCCATGCCGGAAGGCGTCGAAGACGGCATCATCAAAGGCATGTACCTGCTCGAGGAGGACAAGAAGGACGCCGCGCACCACGTGCAACTGCTCGGCTCCGGCACCATCCTGCGCGAAGTGCGTGAGGCGGCGAAAATTCTGCGTGACGAGTTCAACGTCGGCGCCGATGTCTGGAGCGTGACCAGCTTCAACGAACTGCGCCGCGAAGGCCTGGCCGTGGAGCGCAGCAACCGCCTGCATCCGCAACAGAAGCCGCAGCTGACTTACATCGAGCAGTGCCTGGGCGGGCGTAAGGGTCCGGTGATTGCCTCCACCGACTACATGAAGCTGTTTGCCGACCAGATCCGCCAGTGGGTACCGAGCAAGGAATACAAGGTGCTCGGCACCGACGGCTTCGGTCGTAGCGACAGCCGCAAGAAGCTTCGACACTTCTTCGAGGTGGACCGTTATTTCGTTGTCCTCGCGGCCCTTGAGGCCCTGGCCGACCGCGGCGAGATCGAACCGAAAGTGGTGGCCGAGGCCATCGCCAAGTTCGGTATCGACCCGGAAAAACGCAACCCACTGGACTGTTAAGAATCGGTTTTAGAGCGTCGCGAGCGCAGCTCAGGCAAGGCGCAAACCGGCGAAGACGCGGAGTTTACATTGAGTAAATGAGCAGTCTGAGCCGGCTTGCAACGCAGCATGGGCAAGTGCAGCAGCTATAAAACAGATTCTCTGAGGAGACGATTGTGAGTGAACTAATTCGCGTACCCGATATCGGCAACGGTGAGGGTGAAGTGATTGAACTGCTGGTCAAGGTCGGTGATCGCATCGAGGCCGACCAGAGCCTGCTGACCCTGGAATCGGACAAGGCCAGCATGGAAATTCCGGCGCCCAAGGCCGGGGTGATCAAGAGCCTGAAAGTCAAACTGGGCGACCGCCTGAAGGAAGGCGACGAACTGCTGGAGCTGGACGTGGACGGCGACAGCGCCGCTCCAGCCGCTGCACCTGAAGCCGCAGCACCTGCAGCGCCGGTCGCAGCAGCCCCCGCACCTGCAGCCGCCCCGGTGGTGGCCAGCGCATCGGTGCAGGACGTCGCGGTGCCGGATATCGGCTCCTCCGGTAAAGCCAAGATCATTGAACTGCTGGTCAAGGTTGGCGATACGGTCGAGGCCGACCAGTCGCTGCTGGTGCTGGAGTCGGACAAGGCCAGCATGGAAATCCCCTCGCCGGCCGCCGGCGTGGTGGAGAGCCTGAGCGTCAAGCTGGACGACGAAGTCGGCACCGGCGACCCAATCCTCAAACTGCGCGTAGTTGGTGCCGCCGCACCTGCCGCTGCTGCACCGTCTGCGCCAGCAGCAAGCCACAGCACGCCGCCAAGTGCCGCTCCAGCAGTCGCCGCCGAAGTCAGTGCCATTGCCGCCTTGTCGGCTGCAGCCGCCGCCGTCAGCGCACCGAGCCGCGACAGCAGCAAAGTGCACGCCGGCCCGGCAGTACGTCAGCTGGCCCGTGAGTTTGGCGTGGAGCTAAACGCCGTCAGCGCCAGCGGCCCGCACGGGCGCATCCTCAAAGAAGACGTGCAACTGTTCGTCAAACAGCAGCTGCAAAAAGCCAAGGCCGCACCGGCGGCCGGCGTCACCGGTGGCAGCGGTATTCCGCCGATTCCTGAGGTGGATTTCAGCAAGTTCGGTGCCGTTGAAGAAGTGCCGATGACTCGCCTGATGCAGGTCGGCGCCAGCAACCTGCACTGCAGCTGGCTCAACGTGCCCCACGTGACCCAGTTCGATTCGGCCGACATCACCGAGCTGGAAGCCTTCCGCATCGCGCAAAAAGGCGCAGCGGAAAAGGCCGGGGTCAAGTTGACCGTCTTGCCGCTGCTGCTCAAGGCCTGCGCCCATCTGCTCAAGGAGCTGCCGGACTTCAACAGTTCGCTGGCGCCCTCGGGCAAGGCGCTGATCCGCAAGAAGTACGTGCACATCGGCTTCGCCGTCGACACCCCGGACGGCCTGCTGGTGCCGGTGCTGAAAAACGTCGAACAGAAGAGCCTGCTGCAACTGGCTGCAGAAGCGGCGGCCCTGGCGGAAAAAGCCCGGACCAAGAAACTCTCGGCAGACGACATGCAGGGCGCCTGCTTCACCATCTCCAGCCTCGGTCACATTGGCGGCACCGGCTTCACGCCGATCGTCAACGCGCCGGAAGTGGCGATCCTCGGGGTCAGCAAGGCAACCATCCAGCCGGTCTGGGATGGCCAGGCGTTCCAGCCGAAGCTGATGCTGCCGCTGTCGCTGTCCTACGACCACCGGGTCATCAACGGCGCCGCCGCTGCACGCTTTACCAAGCGTCTAGGGGAAGTGCTGGGGGATATCCGTACGTTGCTGCTGTAAGGCTGGCGGGCCTGCGGCCCGCATCTGTGCAACCGAACGCCCCGCCTTGCGCGGGGCGTTTTGTATGGGTCAGTTCTGCTGCAGGTTTCGCAGCAAAAACGACAACGCCTTGGCCAGTTCCTCGGCGCCTTGCTGGTCGCGCAGCACGCTGAGCAGCGGCGTGCCGTCGGCCGGATTGTGCAGCACACAGCGAATGCCGCTGAGGGGGCAGTCATAACGGATATACGGGTCCAGACCAAACACCGACAGGCTGCGGTTACGCACGCTGACGTCGGTACCCTGCTGCCCACGGGACTCTTCGCGCAGCAACAATTCGCCCGGCCCGCCGAGGCTCAGCTGATAAAGCAGATCCCTCGGTGCGGCCTGCCCCACCTGATAGCCGGCGCGCAAGGCGTAGGTCTGCAGCAGCTGGTTGCAGTGTTCCAACAAGGCGGCGCGCTCGCTCTTGGCCAGGTACAGGTTCTGGAGGCCGGCCAGATAGCGGGCCTGCTCGCTGCCGTTCAGGCCATTGCCCGGCTCCTGGGCGGGCGCTGCCGCCACGGCACTGCCGAACAACCCCATCAAGATTATCCCGCTCAGTTGCCTTGTCAGTCTGATCCGCATCATGCACCCTTGCGCAGCGCTAAAAAGAGGTGGATTTAGGAGCCTGTCGGCCAGGCTCTTAAACCCAACTCGGTCAGCATACTTGAAGCGAGTCGTCCGATGAAAATCCATACCGATACCGCCAGCCGTCCGGCGGTCGAGGTTGTGACCCAGTTGCCAGTCCCCGGCAAGCTGGGACTATTGCGTTTCGAGCGGCTGGACGAAGCCAGTTGGGCCTTGCTGTATCTGGACCCTGCCTGCGTGCAGGCCCTGGGCCAGCCGGCCACCGAACTCTGCGCCCTGATCGGCTCGCCCTATGCCAGCCTGATGGAACCCCAGGCGCGCTATCAACTGCACACCCAGATCCAGCAGCAACTGAGCAGCGCACCCCACTATCAAGTCCGTTACACCCTGCACACCGAACTCGGCCCGCTGCCAATCCTGGAGTTTGGCGAACGCTTCCAGCAGCGCCAGCGGCCCTTGCTGCGTGGTTATCTACTGGTCGATCAACGCCCGGCAGAGCCTCAGGACAGCGCCCAACTGAGTGAACTGCAAGCGCAGAACACCCGCCTGCAAACATCCCTGGAACTGTTTCAGGATGCCCAGGAAGAACACCTGCAACACCTGCTGCGCTCGCGCACCCAGCAGAGCCTGATCGTGCGCCTGGCGCGCCATCGTTATGCCTCGGGCAACCCGCTGCAGGAGGCCGCCGAGCTGATCACCCAGGCGGCCTGCGAGGCTTACGGTGTGGCCCGTGCCGGCATCTGGCTGGTGCAGGGCGAACACTTGCAGGCACTGGCCCTGTATCGCCGCGACCTCGACCAATACGAGAGCCTGGCCGCCATCGAAACCCGCCAGTTTCCGGTTTACCTGGAAGCCCTGCAGAGCAGTCGCGCCATCGATGCCGACAACGCCCAGCAGGACCCGCGCACCCGTGAACTGAGCAGCCACTACCTGCAACCCATGGGCATTCAGGCGCTGCTCGACGCCAGCATCCGCGTCAACGGCGACATGGTCGGCGTGCTCTGCCTGGAGCACACCGACGGCCTGCGCACCTGGCAGGCCGATGAAATCGCCTTTGCCGGCGAATTGGCCGACCAGTTCGCCCAGGTCATGATCAACCAGCAACGGCGCACCGCCACCAGCGCCCTGCACCTGTTCCAGCGTGCGGTCGAGCAAAGCGCCAGCGCCTTTCTGCTGATCGACCGCGACGGCCGGGTGGAATACGTCAACCCGAGCTTTACCGCCATCACCCTGTACAGCGCCGAGGAAGTCTGCGGCCAGCGAATGGCCGACCTGCCGGCGCTGGAGAACCTCGCTGATCTGCTGTTCGATGCGCAATCCAGCCTCGGCCACAGCAACAGCTGGCAGGGCGAATTCAAGAGCCGGCGGAAGAACTTCGACCCCTACTGGGGCCAGCTGTCGATCTCCAAAGTGCATGGTGAAAACGGCGAGCTGACCCACTACATTGGCATCTACGAAGACATCAGCGAGAGCAAACGTGCCCAGCAACGCATCGAGCGCCTGGCCTTTCGCGACAGCCTCACCGGCCTGGGCAACCGCCTGGCCTTTATCCGCGGCCTGGAACAGCACTTTGAACAGCAGAGCAGCGCACCCCTGAGCCTGCTACTGGTCGACATCGACAACTTCAAGCGGATCAACGACAGCCTCGGCCACACCACCGGCGACAAACTGCTGGTCAGCCTGGCCCTGCGCCTGCGCAACACCCTGAGCCCGACCGGCACCCTGGCGCGCCTGGCCAGCAACGAATTTGCCGTGCAGCTCGACGGTGTCGACCAGGCCGAGGGCCTGCGCTTGGCCGAGCAGGTGCTGCTGACCCTGAGCAAGCCGCTGTTCGTCGACAACCAGCTGATCAACGTCAGCGGCTCGGTTGGCCTGGCCTGTGCGCCCGCCCACGGCAACGACCCGCAAGCCTTGCTGAAAAGCGCAGGCCTGGCCCTGCACAAGGCCAAGGCCAACGGCAAGCAACAGGTACAGGTGTTCAACGAGGCCCTGAACGCAGAGGCCAACTACCGCCTGTTCGTGGAAAACAACCTGCGCCGCGCCCTGATGCAGAACGAGCTGGAGGTGTATTACCAGCCCAAACTGAGCCTGAAAAACGGCCAGCTGCAAGGCCTCGAAGCGCTGTTGCGCTGGAGCCATCCCGAGCGCGGGATGATCTACCCCGACCAGTTCATCAGCGTGGCGGAAGAAACCGGGCTGATCATTCCAATCGGCAAATGGGTGGCGCGCCAGGCCTGCCGCATGAGCAAACAGCTGCTCGCCGTCGGCCTCGGCGAATGCCCAATCGCCATCAACCTGTCACCCAAGCAGTTCTCCGACCCGGAGCTGGTGCAGTCGATTCGCGACATCCTCAGCGAAGAAGACCTGCCCGCCCACCTGCTGGAGCTGGAACTGACCGAAAGTCTGCTGCTGGAAGCCAGCGAGGCCACCCGCCAGCAACTGGACGACCTCAAGGCCCTGGGCCTGAGCCTGGCCATGGACGACTTCGGCACCGGCTACTCGTCCCTCAGCTACCTGAAGAAATTCCCCATCGATGTGATCAAGATCGATCGCAGCTTTATCAAGGACATCCCCGACAACCAGGACGACATGGAAATCACCTCGGCGGTGATCGCCATGGCCCACAAGCTGAAACTCAAAGTGGTCGCCGAAGGCATCGAGACCACCGCCCAGGTCGCCTTTCTGCGCCGCCAGCACTGCGATATCGGCCAGGGCTACCTGTTCGACCGGCCGATTGCCGGCCGCGAACTGATCCAGCGCCTGCGCCGCTACCCCGCCGCGGCGCCAATCAAACCCGCCCACTAAATACCGACCTGCTTGTAACGTCAGCCCTGTGACGCGGTCTACTCTGTACCGCGGCCCCAGATACAGGGCCCACCCTGAGGAATACCCATGGTCTTGCGCTCACAGATTCTCGTGCACAAACAGGCATTGCCCAGCGCCGAACAGGCACTGCCGGGGCGTGACAGCGCCGTCCAGGTGCCGGCCCACCACGCCGTCAACAGCCATCCATTGCAGCCGCCGTTCCCGGCGGGCCTGCAACAGGCGGTGTTTGCCATGGGCTGTTTCTGGGGCGCCGAGCGGCGTTTTTGGCAGCAGCCGGGGGTCTACAGCACGGCCGTAGGTTATGCCGGTGGGCATACGCCCAACCCCACTTACGAGGAAGTCTGCTCCGGCCTTACCGGCCATACCGAGGTGGTGCTGGTGGTGTTCGATCCGCAGGTCACCGACTATGCGGCGCTGCTGAAAGTCTTCTGGGAGGCGCACAACCCGACCCAGGGCATGCGTCAGGGTAACGACAGTGGCACCCAGTACCGCTCGGCCATCTATTGCCACGGCAGCGACCAGCTGAGCGCCGCCCTAGCCAGCCAGGAGGCCTTTCAACAGGCGCTGACGGCAGCCGGCCTGGGCCCGATCACCACGGAAATCGCCGCTGCGCCGGCCTTCTACTATGCCGAGGCCTATCACCAGCAATACCTGGCCAAGAACCCCGGCGGCTACTGCGGCCTGGGCGGCACCGGGGTGTGCCTGCCGGCGTAAGCGCCCGCCGGCACAGCCACCATCAGCCGGCGGGCTGTTCTTCGATCAGCCAATCCAACTTCCAGCCGCCCTGGGTCTGGCCGAGGTTCTGGCCGAGCCACGGCAATACCGAACGCAGCTCGTCTTCCAGGCCCCAAGGCGGGTTGGCGATGGCCAGGCCGGAACCGTTCAGGCCAACATCGGCGTTGTCGGCGGCATGCACCAGCAGCTCAACCCGCAGCAGCTTGGGCGCGCCCGTGCCTTGCAGGTCCTGATAGAAGCGCTTGAGCTGGCGCTGGTCCTTAATCGGATACCAGATCGCCACCACCGCCTGACGCATGCGCGCGATGCTTTCCTTCATGGCCTGGGCGCAACGCTGCAGCTCGTCGGCCTGCTCGAACGGCGGGTCGATCAGCAACACCGCGCGTTTTTGCGCAGTCGGCAGCAAGGCGCGCGGCACATGCCAGCCCTCGCCCAAGTGCACGGCCACACGGCGGTCGTACTTCATGTTGGCTTTCAGCAGTTGGCCGTCTTCCGGGTGCTTCTCATTGAGCTGCAGACGGTCCTGCTCGCGGCTCAGCTCGCGGGCCACTTCCGGCGAGCCGGGGTAGTAACGCAGTTGGCCGTCCGGGTTGAGGGCGCGGATCACCCCAAGGTAATCATCGAACAACGCCGGCACGTCGTCGGCCTGCCAGACGCGCTGAATGCCTTCCAGCCATTCGCCGGTGCGGCTGGCCTGATCGCCGCGCAGGTCATACAGACCAATGCCAGCATGGCTGTCGAGATAGGCATAGGGCGCGTCCTTCTTGGCCAACAAGGCCAGCAGGCGGGACAGCACCAGGTGTTTGAGCACATCGGCGTGGTTGCCGGCGTGAAAGGCGTGACGGTAGTTCATGACTTATTCCTCGCAAGGCCGGCAGTTTAACAGGCCTGGGCGCCTTGCCGCCGATTCGGTTCTGGCGCCGTATCACTGCGCCCTATGGTGCTAGGCGACCGACCGTCTCGCCCCTAGACTCGGCCCATCGCCACCGAGGTATGCCCCAATGTCCGAGACCCTGCTCAGCTCCCGTAACCTGGCCTTCGAACTCTATGAAGTGCTGGATGCCGAAGGCCTGACCCAGCGCGAGCGCTTTGCCGAACACAGCCGCGAAACCTTCGATGCGGCCATCGGCACGGCCCGCAGCATTGCCGAGAACCTGTTCGCCCCGCACAACCGCAAGAACGACGAGCACGAGCCGCAGTACGTGGACGGCGCCGCGGTGCTGATCCCCGAGGTCAAGCCGGCGGTGGACGCGTTCCTCGAAGCCGGTTTCCTGAATGCCACCCGCGAGTTTGAAGTGGGCGGAATGCAGCTACCGAACTTGCTGTCCCAGGCCTGCTTTGCGCACTTTCAGTCGGCCAACGCGGCGACCACCTCGTACCCATTCCTGACCATGGGCGCGGCCAACCTGATCGAGAGCTTCGGCAGCGCCGAGCAAAAGGCGCGCTTTCTGCAGCCGATGATCGATGGCCGCTTCTTCGGCACCATGGCCCTGACCGAGCCCCATGCCGGTTCATCCTTGTCGGACCTGCGCACCAAGGCCGAGCCGGCCAGCGACGGCAGCTACCGGATCAAGGGCAACAAGATCTTTATCTCCGGCGGTGATCACCCGCTCAGCGAAAACATCGTGCACATGGTGCTCGCCCGCCTGCCGGACGCACCGCCTGGGGTGAAGGGCATCAGCCTGTTTATCGTGCCCAAGTTTCTGGTCAACGCTGACGGCTCCCTGGGCGAGCGCAACGACGTGATCCTCGCCGGCCTGTTCCACAAGATGGGCTGGCGCGGCACCACCTCGACGGCGCTCAACTTCGGCGACAAGGGCGAGTGCGTCGGCTACCTGGTCGGCAAGCCCCACGCGGGCCTGAGCTACATGTTCCAGATGATGAACGAGGCGCGCATCGGCGTCGGCATGGGCGCGGTGATGCTCGGTTACGCCGGCTACCTGTACTCCCTGGAATACGCCCGCCAGCGCCCACAAGGCCGCCTGCCGGACGGCAAGGACGCCACCAGCCCGCAAGTGGCGATCATCGAGCACGCCGATGTGCGGCGCATGTTGCTGACCCAGAAGGCCTACGTCGAAGGCTCATTCGACCTCGGCCTGTACGCCGCACGGCTGTTCGACGACACCCAGACCCTGGAAACCGAAGCAGAGCGCAAAACGGCGCTGGAGCTACTGGACCTGCTCACCCCGATCGTCAAATCCTGGCCGTCGGAGTTCTGCCTCAAGGCCAACGAACTGGCCATCCAGATTCTCGGCGGCCACGGCTATACCCGCGAATACCCGGTGGAGCAGTACTACCGCGACAATCGCCTCAACCCGATCCACGAAGGCACCCACGGCATCCAGTCCCTCGACCTGCTGGGACGCAAGGTGTCGATGAACAACGGCGCGGCGCTCAAGCAACTGGTCAAGTTGATCCAAGGCAGCTGCCAGCGCGCCAGCCAGTACGACAGCCTCACCCCCCTGCGTCAGCCGCTGGAGCAACTGCTGGCACGCGTATCGACTGTCACCCTGGCGCTGCTGGGCGACCTGCTGAGCGGCAAGGTCAACCAGGGCCTGGCCAACTCGGCGCTGTACCTCAAGGTGTTTGGCCACCTGGTCATCGGCTGGCGCTGGCTGGAACAGGCGATCCGTGCCGAAGAAGGCCTGGCGCGCGGCAATCCGGCCGATGTGGCCTTCTACCAGGGCAAACTGCAGGCCGCGCGCTACTTCCTGACCTGGGAAGTGCCGAGCTGCCACCACGACCTGGCCATCCTCGAAGCCCGCGACGACACCTGCCTGAACATGCAGGACGCCTGGTTCTAAACGCCCCGGCCGCCCGTTCAACACGCCTCGCACCGCTGCGGGGCGTTTTTTTGCCTGCGGGCTAAAGCTGCGGGTTAGAATCCGGCATGGGTTCTGCTAGGCAGGACTAATCCCGCCTTTTATTCCGGAGTACGCCTGTGGACGCCAGCGCCATCAACAGCCTGTTCTTGATCGGCGCGTTGCTGGTGGCCGTCAGTATTCTGGTCAGCGCCTTCGGTTCGCGCTTCGGCATTCCGATTCTGGTGGTGTTTCTCGCGGTCGGCATGCTGGCCGGCAACGACGGCCCTGGCGGCATCAACTTCAGCGACTACTCCACGGCGTATCTGGTCGGCAACCTGGCCCTGGCCATCATCCTGCTGGACGGCGGCATGCGTACGCGGGTCGAGAGCTTCCGCGTGGCGCTGTGGCCCTCGCTGTCACTGGCCACCCTCGGCGTGCTGGTGACCGCCGGGCTGACCGGCCTGGCCGCGGCCTGGCTGTTCAACCTGAGCCTGCTGGAAGGCATGCTGATCGGCGCCATCGTCGGTTCCACCGACGCCGCCGCGGTGTTCAGTCTGCTCGGTGGCCGCGGCCTCAATCAGCGGGTCACCGCCACCCTGGAGATCGAGTCCGGCAGCAACGACCCGATGGCGGTGTTTCTCACCGTCACCCTGATCGAGATTCTCGCCAGCCCCGGTCAGGGCATCGGCTGGGAGCTGGGCCTGCACCTGGTCAGCGATTTCTCCATCGGCGCGGTGTTCGGCCTCGGCGGCGGCTGGCTGCTGCTGCAGATCATCAACCGCCTGCAACTGGCTAACGGCCTGTACCCGTTGCTGGTGGTCAGCGGCGGCCTGGTGATTTTCGCCAGCACCAACGCCGTCGGCGGCAGCGGCATCCTGGCCATCTACCTGTGCGGCCTTCTGCTGGGCAACCAGGCGATCCGCTCGCGGCACGGCATCCTGCACATCCTCGACGGCCTCACCTGGCTGGCGCAGATCGGCATGTTCTTGGTCCTCGGCCTGCTGGTCACGCCCCATGAACTGCTGCCGATTGCCCTGCCGGCCCTGGGCCTGGCGCTGTGGATGATTCTCTTCGCCCGGCCGCTGTCGGTGTTCCTCGGCCTGATGCCGTTTGCCGCCTTCCATGACCGCGAGAAGGCCTTTATTGCCTGGGTCGGCCTGCGCGGCGCGGTGCCGATCATCCTCGCCGTGTTCCCGCTGATGGCCGGTCTGGCCAACGCCCAGCTGTTTTTCAACGTGGCGTTCTTTATCGTCCTGGTGTCGCTGGTGCTGCAGGGCACCAGCCTGCCGTGGATGGCCAAGCTGCTGCGCGTGACCGTGCCGCCAGACCCAGCGCCAATCTCCCGCGCCGGCCTGGAAATCCACCCGACCAGCGAGTGGGAGCTGTTCGTCTATCGCCTGGGGGCCGAGAAGTGGTGCATCGGCGCGCCGCTGCGCGACCTGAAAATGCCCGAAGGCACGCGCATTGCTGCGCTGTTCCGCGGCCAGGAACTGCTGCACACCTCCGGCAGTACCAAGCTCGAAGCCGGCGACGTGCTCTGCGTGGTCGGCCACGAACACGACCTGCCGACCCTGGGCAAACTGTTTATCGAGGCGCCAACCCGCGGCCAGGACCTGCGCTTCTTCGGTGACTTCGTCCTCGAAGGCGACGCCCAGTTGGCCGCCATCGCCGCCCTGTATGGCCTGAAACTGCAAGGCGCAGAAGGCCAATTACACCTGGGGCGCTTTATCGCTCACCAGATTGGCGGCCAGCCCGTGGTCGGCGACCAGGTGGAATGGAACGGCCTGACCTGGACCGTGGCACTGATGGACGGGAACAAAATCCGCAAAGTCGGGGTCAAGTTCCCCGAAGGCGGGCGCCCCGGCCCCGGCCTATTCCTCTAAACTCCCCTCTCTTTCACCAGCCGTACGAAAACCGACCATGCCTTCTTTGCGTACTTTGTTTGCCGCCACCCTGTTCGGGCTTTGCCTGCTGACCCAACCAACCCTGGCTGCCGAGTTGCCGTCGCGCAGCGATGTGCAGAGCAGCCTCGATGGCCTGGCCGATCGCAAGCTGCCGGAGGCCGAGCAAAAGGCCCTGCAAAAGACCTATGAGCAAACCCTTGGTTTTCTTGAGCAGGCCGATAGCAGTAAAAAAGCCCTGACCCAGCTGAAAGCGCAACTGGCGGCGGCGCCACGGCAAATCAGCGACGCCCAGCGCGAGCTGCTGCGCCTCAAGGCCAGTCCGGCCGTTGCCGCAGCCCAACGCTATGCCAAGGCCCCGACCAGCCAGCTTGAGCAACTGCTCGGCGAGCGCGCGGTAGAGCTGGCCGACCTGCAAGCAGCCCTGAGTGAAGCCAACAGCCTGATCATTACCGCCCAGACCCGCCCGGAGCGCGCCCAGGCGGAGATCAGCAGCAGCCAGATTCGCCTGCAGGAACTGGGTAACCTGCTGAAGAACGGCAAAGACAACAGCAAGCCCAGCAGCGCCGAACAACGCGCGTTGCTGCTCGCCGAGCAGGCCGCGCTGAATGCCCTGCTGCAATTGCGCCGCAACGAACTGGCCGGCAACAGCCTGCTGCAGGACATCGGCAGCAGCCAGCGCGATTTGCTGGTCGAGCGCATCGCCCGCATGGAGCTGGAAACCCGCGAGCTGCAAGCCCTGATCAACGACAAGCGCCGGCAACAGTCGGAAAAAACCGTCGCTGAACTGGCCATCGAGGTGGAAAAAGCCGGCTCCGACAGCCTGCTGGCCACGGAAAGCGCCCACAACCTGAAGCTGTCCGATTACCTGCTGCGCACCACCACCCGCCTCAATGAGCTGACCGAGCAGAACCTCAAGACCAAACAACTGCAGGACAACATCAACCAGAGCGACCAGGCGCTGGAGGAGCAGATCAGCGTCCTCAAGGGCAGCCTGCTGCTGGCCAGAATCCTCAACCAGCAGAAACAGGCCTTGCCGCAGATCAGCCTGGAGAAGAACCTCGCGGACGAAATTGCCGACATCCGCCTGTACCAATTCGAGCTCGGCCAACAACGGGAAAAAGTCAGCAACCCCACCGCCTATGTCGAGCAACTGCTGACCACCCAGACCACCGAGCAAGACACCCCGGAACTGCGCAAAGCCCTGCTGGAACTGATGGTCAGTCGCGCCGAGCTGCTCGAGCGGCTGAACCGCGAGCTTAACGAGCTGCTCAACCAGTCGATCACCCTGCAACTCAACCAGAAGCAACTGCAAAGCACTGCGCAAACCCTGCGCACCACCCTCGACGAGCAGCTGTTCTGGATTCCCAGCAACAAGCCGCTCGACCTCGGCTGGGTGAAGCAGCTGCCCAAACAATTTGAGCGCCAGCTCGGGGCCATGCCCTGGGGCTCAGCCGTCAAACAGCTGTGGGCCGGCCTGAGCAATCAGCCGCTGCTGTTCCTGCCGCTGTTGCTGCTGATCCTGACCCTGCTGTGGAAGCGCAGCTACCTGTACCACAAGCTCGACGAGCTGCATCAGGACATCGGCCACTTCAAGCGTGACAGCCAGCTGCACACGCCCATGGCCCTGCTGCTCAACCTGCTGCTGGCCCTGCCGGTCGGTCTGTTTCTGGCGCTCTGTGGTTTTGCCCTGCAACTCGACGCCCGCGGCCAGAACGCCAGCCTCGGCGCCGCACTGATGCAGATGGCCGAAGTGTGGATGCTGTTCTACACCGCCTACCGCATCCTCAGCCCTGGCGGTGTGGCCGAGCTGCATTTCCGCTGGAACCGTCCGCAAGTGGCCTTCCTGCATTCCCAGGTACGCAAACTCGGGCTGCTGGTGATGGCCCTGGTGGCGGTCAGCACCGTCGCCGAACATCAACAGGACGTGCTGGACCAAGACGTCCTTGGCATCGGCATCGTCTTGTTCTGCTTCCTGACCATGGCCTGGCTGCTGGCCAAGCTGGTGTTCAGCGAACCGATCCGCGAACACGCTTCACCGCTGCGCCAAGCCATCGGCATCGGTTTTATCGCCTTGCCCCTGGGCCTCAGCGTGGCCGTCGGCCTGGGCTACTTCTACACCGCCCTGAAGCTCAGCGACCGCCTGATCGAAACCCTCTACCTGCTGGTGATCTGGCTGATGGTCGAAGCCACCTTCGTCCGCGGCCTGGCCGTGGCCGCCCGCCGCCTGGCCTATCAGCGCGCCCAGAGCAAGCGCCAAACCCAGACCAAGGAAGGCGTCGACGGCAGCGACTTGAGCGAAGAACCCGCCCTGCACATCGACCAGGTCAACGAGCAGTCCTTGCGCCTGATCAACATGGCCCTGTTCGGCCTGTTCCTCGGCGGCCTTTACTGGGTCTGGGCCGACCTGATCAGCGTGTTCGCCTACCTCGACAACGTCACCCTGTACGAATACGCCAGCGGTGCCGGCGATGCCATCAGCATGGTGCCGATCAGCCTCAGCGATCTGCTCGGGGCGCTGGTCATCGTCGTCATCTCCACCGCTCTGGCGCGCAACCTGCCGGGCCTGCTGGAGGTGCTGGTGCTGTCACGCCTGAACCTCGGCCAGGGCAGCGCCTATGCCACCACCACCCTGCTGTCCTATGCGATTGCCGCACTGGGCTTTGTCGCCACCCTGTCGACCCTCGGCGTCAGCTGGGACAAGCTGCAATGGCTGGTGGCGGCGCTGTCCCTGGGTATCGGTTTCGGCATGCAGGAGATCTTCGCCAACTTTATCTCCGGCCTGATCATCCTGTTCGAGCGCCCGGTGCGCATCGGCGACACGGTGACCATCGGCCCGCTGTCCGGCACCGTCAGCCGCATCCAGATCCGCGCCACCACCATCACCGATTTCGACCGCAAAGAAATCATCGTGCCGAACAAGACCTTCGTCACCGACCAGTTGATCAACTGGTCGCTGACCGACACCGTGACGCGGGTGGTGATCAAACTCGGCCTGGCCTATGAAACCGACCTGGAGCTGGCGCGCAAGCTGGTTATGCACGCCCTGGATGAGAACCCGCGGGTCCTGCGTGAGCCTGCGGCCCAGGTGTTCTTCATGGCCATCGGCGCCAGCACCTTCGATTTCGAGATTCGCTTCCATGTCCGCGAGCTGGGTGATCGTCTGCCGGCCACCGACGAGCTGCTGACCAGCATTGCCATGAGCTTTCGCGAGCACAACGTGGAAATGGCCTTCAACCAGATGGACGTCTATGTCAAAAACCTGCACGGCCAGGAAGCGCAACTGGGCAGCACCCAGCAAGCGCCAGGGACCCGCGCAAGCGCGCGCGAGCCACTGGACGCCGAACCCGGCGACAACGTCTGAGTCTGGACGCACCCCGGTAATTCCGAGCAAAATACTCGGAATTACCGGAGACGCCCCTTGAAGTCCCTCACCGACCTGACCTTCGATAACCGCTTCGCCCGCCTGGGCGACGCCTTCTCTACCCCTGTACTGCCCGAGCCGATTGACGAGCCGCGCCTGGTGGTTGCCAGCGCCCAGGCCATGGCCCTGCTCGACCTCGACCCAGCCCAGGCCGCAGAGCCGCTGTTTGCCGAGCTATTCGGCGGCCACAAGCTGTGGAGCGAGGCCGAACCGCGGGCCATGGTTTATTCCGGACATCAGTTCGGCGGCTACAGCCCGCGCCTCGGCGATGGCCGCGGCCTGCTGCTGGGCGAAGTGCGCAATGCGGCCGGCCAGTACTGGGACCTACACCTCAAAGGCGCCGGGCAGACGCCCTACTCGCGCTCAGGCGATGGCCGTGCGGTGCTGCGCAGCTCGATCCGTGAATTTCTCGCCAGCGAATACCTGCACGCGCTCGGCATCCCCAGCTCGCGGGCCTTGTGCGTGGTGGGCTCCAGCACGCCGGTGTGGCGCGAGCGCCAAGAGTCGGCGGCGATGGTCCTGCGCCTGGCGCCAAGCCATATCCGCTTCGGCCACTTCGAGTACTTCTACTACAGCAAGCAGCCTGAGCAGCTGAAGCAACTGGTCGAGCATGTATTGGCCTGCCACTTTCCCGAGTGCCGCGAACAGGAACAGCCGTACCTGGCGCTGTTTCGCACGGTGGTCGAGCGCAACGCCGAGCTGATCGCCCATTGGCAAGCCTACGGCTTCTGCCACGGGGTGATGAACAGCGACAACATGTCGATCCTCGGTATCACCTTCGACTTCGGCCCCTACGCCTTTCTCGACGACTTCGACGCCCAGCACATCTGCAACCACTCCGACGACAGCGGCCGCTACAGCTTCAGCAATCAGGTACCGATCGCCCACTGGAACCTCAGCGCCCTGGCCCAAGCCCTGACGCCGCTTATCGAAGTCGACGCGCTGCGGGAAACCCTCGGCCTGTTCCTGCCGCTGTACCAGGCCCATTACCTCGACCTGATGCGCCGCCGCCTGGGCCTGACGAATGCCGACGAACACGACCAGAGGCTAATCGAACGCCTGCTGCAGCTGATGCAAGGCAGCGCAGTGGACTACTCGCTGTTCTTCCGCCGTCTCGGTGAGCAGGCACCGGCGCAGGCAGTGGCCAGTTTGCGTGACGACTTTGTCGACCTCGCCGGCTTCGACCTGTGGGCCAGCGATTACTGTGCCCGCGCTGCCGAAGGTGACAGCGACCAGGGCGCACGGCGCGCGCGCATGGACGCGGCCAATCCGTTGTATGTACTGCGTAACTACCTGGCCCAGCAAGCCATCGAGGCCGCTGAACAGGGCGACTACGGCCCGGTGCGCGAACTGCACGCCGTGCTCAGCCAGCCGTTCGAGGCGCAAGCCGGGATGGCGCGTTACGCCGAACGCCCACCGCAGTGGGGCAAGCACCTGGAGATCAGCTGTTCTTCATAAGCATCGAAACGAACAAAACCTTATGGCATATCGTCACAAGCAATAGATCTAGGTAACCTCCGGCTTCCTTGCGCTAGAGCATTGACCAGGGCGACAGATTTCCCGATGCTGCGGGCTTTCCCTGCCGCCTTGAAGGAACGCCCCATGAAACTGGAAACCCTGGCCATCCACGCCGGTTACAGCCCCGACCCGACCACCAAGGCGGTGGCCGTGCCGATTTACCAGACCACCTCATTCGCCTTCGACAACACCCAGCACGGTGCCGACCTGTTTGACCTCAAGGTGCCGGGCAACATCTACTCGCGGATCATGAACCCGACCAACGACGTGCTGGAAAAGCGCGTTGCGGCGCTGGAAGGCGGCGTCGGTGCCCTGGCCGTGGCCAGCGGCATGGCGGCCATCACCTATGCGGTGCAGACCATTGCCGAAGTCGGCGACAACATCGTCTCGGTGGCCAAGCTCTACGGCGGCACCTACAACCTGTTCGCCCACACCCTGCCGCGCTCAGGCATCGAAGTGCGCTTCGCCGCCCATGACGATATCGCCGGCCTGGAAGCGCTGATCGACAGCCGGACCAAGGCGGTGTTCTGCGAATCGATCGGCAACCCGGCCGGCAATATTGTCGACCTCAAGGCCCTGGCCGATGCCGCCCATCGCCATGGCGTGCCGCTGATCGTCGACAACACCGTGGCCACGCCGATTCTCTGCCGGCCGTTCGAGCACGGCGCCGACATCGTCGTGCACTCGCTGACCAAATACATGGGCGGCCACGGCACCAGCATCGGCGGCATCGTGGTCGATTCGGGCACGTTCCCTTGGGCAGCAAACGCGGCACGCTTCCCGTTGCTGAATACCCCGGACCCGTCCTACCACGGCGTGACCTACACCGAAGCCTTCGGCCCGGCGGCCTTTATCGGCCGTTGCCGGGTGGTGCCGCTGCGCAACATGGGCGCCGCGTTGTCGCCGTTCAACGCCTTCCTGATCCTGCAAGGCCTGGAAACCCTGGCGCTGCGCATGGAGCGCCACTGCGAGAACGCCCTCAAGGTCGCCACCTTCCTGCAAAACCACGCCCAAGTGGCCTGGGTGAAATACGCAGGTTTGGCCGATCACCCCGAGCACGAACTGGCCCAGCGCTTCACCAGCGGTGCACCCGCGGGCATCCTGACGTTTGGCATTCACGGTGGCATTGAAGCCGGCGCGCGCTTTATCGACGCCCTGCAGCTGGTGGTGCGCCTGGTGAATATCGGCGACGCCAAGTCCCTGGCCTGCCACCCGGCCTCCACCACCCACCGCCAACTCAATGAAGAAGAACTGGCCAAGGCCGGCGTCAGCCAGGACATGATTCGCCTGTCGATCGGCATTGAGCATATCGACGACATCCTCGCCGACCTCGAACAGTCGCTGCAGGCCGCCAAGGGCTAAATGCACGCCTGACTTGATATCCGCGACAATGACTCCAGATAAGACGGATCCTTACTGGAGTCATCCATGCACAATCCGCTGACACTCCCCTGCCCCCACTGCAACGGCCTCAACCGCATCCCCAGCGAACGCTTGGGCGATACGCCCCGCTGTGGCCGCTGTAAAAACCCACTGCTGCTCAGTCAGCCGTTCGACCTCAGCGCCAGCAACTACGCCAGCCAGATCAAGGGTGACCTGCCGCTGCTGGTGGATGTGTGGGCCAGCTGGTGCGGCCCATGTCAGGCCTTTGCGCCGATATTCACTCAGGCCGCCGCGCAATTGCAGGGACGTTGCCGCCTGGCCAAGCTCGACAGCGAGGCCAATCAGCAACTGGCCGGGCAATTGGGCATCCGCTCAATCCCCAGCCTGATCCTGTTCAAGAATGGCCAGGAAGTGGCGCGCCAGAGTGGCGCCATGGCCTTGCCACAGCTGATGGCCTGGCTGCGTCAGCAGGGCATTTGAGCATTTCCGTCAGTACCGACGAGCACCGAGGTCATTGCTCGCGCCCTTCTAGCGACTAGGCTGGAGAGCCATAAGAACAAGGAGCAGGTCATGGCTTTCCCCGCTGAAATCGCCCGGCAGTTCACCGAAGACAAGATCGCCTTCGTCAAACGCATGAACCTCAAGGCCGAGGTGCTGGAACCGGGTTTCGTGCGCCTGCGGGTGCCGCTGGCCGGCAACGAAAACCATATCGGCAGCATGTATGCCGGTGCACTGTTTACCCTGGCGGAAATTCCCGGCGGCGCGCTGTTTCTCACCAGTTTCGATGCCAGCAAGTTCTACCCGATCGTCAAGGAAATGAACCTGCGTTTTCGCCGCCCGGCCACCGGCGACATCGTCGTCGAGGCACGCCTGAGCGCCGAGGAGATTGAGCGCCTGCAAGGCGAGGCACAGGCCAACGGCAAGGCCGAGTATGTGTTGGAGCTGCAACTGACGGACGGCAGTGGTGAAGTCGTGGCGCTGAGTCGCGGAATCTATCAGTTGCGTAAACACTGATAGGGGCGAGTTGTCATAGATCAAAGCGGTCCGTGCCACTTCAATCACACTTAATCGGTCAATGGAGGGTTTTGCTTTGTTCACTCATATCCTGATCGCTCACGACCTCAGCCATGAAGCAGATGTCGCCTTGCGCCGCGCCGCCCAACTGGCCACGCAATACCAAGCCAAGCTGACCTTGCTGCATGTCGCCGAAGGCCAACAGTCCAGCAGCGCAGTGGCCAGCCTGCGGGTGGCCGCCGAACAGGTGCTGGGCGAGCGCCTGGCGACCTACTGCCATGGCAATGCCGAAGTGCGTCTGGAGGCCGGCAAACCCAACGAGGTGATTCACCAGATTCTCGGTGAGGGGGATGTCGACCTCCTGGTGCTCGGTGCGCACCACAAGGGTCGCCCGGAGCTGTTCACCGGCACCAACCTCGACCGCCTGGCCCGGCAAAGTCCGGTGCCGGTGCTGCTAGCAGTGAATGAAGATGACAGCCCGTACCAGCAAGGCATTGTCGCCCTCGACTCCTCGTTGTGCTCATGCAACGCCCTGCGCCATGCCTATTCATTGCTGCCCGCCAGCGGGCATTTGCAGGCGGTGAACATCTTCACCCTCAGCGGTCGCCTGGCGAAGAAGGAGGCCGAGGAGCGCCTGGCCATGCAACAGCAGTTGATCGGCCAATTACTCGATGACGAAGCCTACACCCTGCCCCAACCTGGACCGCAGTTGGAACATCTGGTGGTGGCCGGCACCCTGTCCGCCAGCCTCGATGAGGTGATCGCCAAGCGCCAGCCGCAACTGCTGGCCATCGGTCGCCACAACCGCGGCGTGCTGGCCCAGACCCTGCTCAGCAGCCTGGCCCAGCACTACCTGACCAAACCACCCTGCGATGTGCTGGTGGTGCGCTGATTTCAGCGCCATAAACGACAAGGGCGCCAAATGGCGCCCTTGTCGTTGGTAGGCCTGGCGTTCTCAGCCGCGCTCTTCGAGCAACTGATACAGCTCGACGAACTGCTGGGTAAGTTTGTGCTTGGGTTCGAGAAAGATCAGCGGCGTACAGGCCTGGTGCGACTCGCGCATCTTCACCGAACTGCTGAGATACACCGGCAACACCGGCAAGCCCTCGCTGATCAGCTCGTCCAGCAACTGCTGCGGCAGGCTGGCGCGGGGCTGGAACTGGTTGACCACGATGCCTTCAACTTCGAGGTCTTCGTTATGGTCTTCTTTGATCTCCTCGATCTCGCGCAGCAGGCCGTACAGGGCCTGGCGAGAAAAGCTGTCGCAATCGAAAGGGATCAGGCAGCGGTCGGCAGCGATCATCGCCGAAACGGTGTAGAAGTTCAGCGCCGGCGGCGTATCCAGGTAAATCCGGTCGTAATCCTCGGCCAACTCATCAAGCAACTTACGCAGCTTGTTGATCTTGTGCTTGGCCTCCAGCTTGGGCTGCAGGTCGGCCAGCTCGGCGGTGGCCGTGACCACATGCAGGTTGTCGAACGGCGTCTCGTAGATATCGACCTTACCCTTCTTGGCAAAGGGGCCGGACGACAGGGTTTGCTTGAAGAAGTCTGCAATGCCGACAGGCACCTCGTCTCCCGTCAACCCGGTGAGGTAATGGGTGGAATTACCCTGGGCATCGAGGTCGATCAGCAGGGTGCGATGCCCCTCTGCTGCACTGACCGCTGCCAGATTGCAGGCAATGCTGGATTTACCCACGCCACCTTTTTGATTGAACACCACGCGCCGCATGCCACACCTCCCTGAGCCGGTCGAGTTGCCGATTCTATGCAAAGCGCGTGACAAGGGCGAGGCATTCAGCGCAGCAGGCCGGCAATCGCGCCGAAAAGCAGCGCTTTGCCGGCCGGCGCGGCGACATCAGCCGTGGTACTGAGCCGACAATTCGTGCACTGCCTCGAAGAACGCACCGGCATGGACCGGGTCGACTTCCGGGGTGATGCCGTGGCCGAGGTTGAACACCTGGCCTGTGCCGTGGCCGTAGCTGGCGAGAATGCGCGCCACTTCGGCACGAATGGCCGCCGGACTGGCGTACAGCACGCTTGGGTCCATGTTGCCTTGCAAGGCCACTTTGCTGCCAACCCGGGCGCGGGCGCTGCCGATGTCGCAGGTCCAATCCAGGCCCAGGGCCTCGGCGCCGGTGTCGGCCATCGACTCCAGCCACAGACCACCGCCTTTGGTGAACAGGATAACCGGCACGCGGCGGCCGTCGTGTTCGCGGATCAGGCCGTCGACGATCTTCTGCATATAGGCCAGGGAGAATTCCTGGTACGCCGCCGCCGACAGGCTGCCGCCCCAAGAATCGAAAATCTGCACCGCTTGCGCCCCAGCCAGGATCTGCCCGTTGAGGTAGGCAGTCACCGACTGCGCCAGCTTGTCGAGCAGGGCGTGCATGGCCTGCGGGTCGTTGTAGAGCATGGCCTTGGACTTGCGGAAGTCCTTCGACGAGCCGCCTTCGACCATGTAGGTGGCCAAGGTCCAAGGGCTGCCAGAAAAGCCAATCAGCGGTACGCGGCCATTCAGCTCGCGGCGGATGGTGCGCACGGCGTCCATCACATAACCCAGGTCCTTTTCCGGATCGGGGATCGGCAAGGCTTCGATGTCAGCCATGCTCGCGACCACTTTCTTGAAGCGCGGGCCTTCGCCCGTCTCGAAGTACAGCCCCTGGCCCATGGCATCCGGGATGGTCAGGATGTCGGAAAACAGGATCGCCGCGTCCAGCTGCGGGTAACGATCCAGTGGCTGGATGGTGACCTCGCAGGCCAACTCAGGGTTCTTCATCAGGTTGACGAAGTTGCCGGCCTGGGCGCGGGTGGCGCGGTACTCCGGCAAGTAGCGACCGGCCTGACGCATCATCCACACCGGGGTGACATCCACCGGCTGTTTGAGCAGGGCACGCAGGAAACGGTCGTTCTTCAAGACGGTCATGGCAGGTTCCGAACTAATGAGCAGGAAAAAAGTGCGGGCATTTTCGCAGAGCCCAATGCAAAAGGCACGGCGAGTGCCGTGCCTTTTGTCTATCCCATGACGCAGGTCAGCCGTAAGGCCGCGCCGCGGTCAGACGCAGAGGTAGTCGAGGATGCCTTCGGCAGCCGTTCGCCCCTCGAAAATCGCCGTTACCACGAGGTCCGAACCGCGCACCATGTCGCCACCGGCGAAGATCTTCGGGTTGCTGGTCTGGTGCTTGAACTGGCTCTGCGCCGGCGCAATCACGCGACCCTGACTGTCGATCTGGATCTGCGTCGGTTCAAACCAGTCGGCCGGGCTTGGGCGGAAACCGAAGGCGATGACCACGGCGTCAGCCGGGATGATCTCTTCAGAACCCGGAATCGGCTCGGGGCTGCGACGGCCACGGGCATCCGGCTCGCCGAGACGGGTCTCGACCACTTTCACGCCTTCCACCTTGTCCTCGCCAACGATGGCGATTGGCTGGCGGTTGTAGAGGAACTTCACGCCTTCTTCCTTGGCGTTCTTCACCTCTTTGCGCGAACCAGGCATGTTCTCTTCATCACGACGGTAGGCACAGGTCACGGCCTTGGCGCCCTGGCGGATCGAGGTGCGGTTGCAGTCCATGGCGGTATCGCCACCCCCGAGCACCACAACCTTCTTGCCCTTCATGTCGATGAAATCTTCAGCCGACTTCTCGAAACCAAGATTGCGGTTGACGTTGGCAATGAGGAAATCCAGGGCGTCATACACACCTGGTAGGTCTTCGCCGGGGAAGCCGCCCTTCATGTAGGTGTAAGTGCCCATACCCATGAACACGGCATCGTACTCAGCCAGCAGCTGGTCGATGGTCACGTCCTTGCCGATTTCGGTGTTCAGACGGAACTCGATGCCCATACCGGTGAAGACTTCACGGCGGTTGCTGAGCACAGTTTTTTCCAGCTTGAACTCGGGAATACCGAAGGTCAGCAGACCGCCGATTTCCGGATTCTTGTCGAAGACCACCGGGGTCACTCCGTTACGCACCAGCACGTCGGCACAACCAAGGCCAGCAGGGCCGGCGCCGATGATGGCGACGCGCTTGCCGGTCGACTTGACCTTGGACATGTCCGGACGCCAGCCCATGGCAAAGGCAGTGTCGGTGATGTACTTCTCGACCGAACCGATGGTCACCGCGCCGAAACCGTCGTTGAGGGTGCAGGCACCTTCACACAAACGATCCTGCGGACACACGCGGCCGCAGACTTCCGGCAGGGTGTTGGTCTGGTGCGACAGCTCGGCGGCGGCGAGGATGTTGCCCTCGGACACCAGCTTCAACCAGTTAGGAATGAAGTTGTGCACCGGGCACTTCCACTCGCAATACGGGTTGCCGCAACCCAGGCAGCGGTGTGCCTGGTCGCACGCCTGAGCCGGCTTGAAGGGTTCGTAGATTTCCACGAACTCCTTCTTGCGCTGGCGCAGCAGCTTCTTCTTCGGATCCTTGCGGCCGACCTCGATGAACTGGAAGTCGTTATTCAGACGTTCAGTCATTTCAAA
>RCMZ01000066.1_pt1 | contig 62931 bp, 56 predicted proteins | sample 2041141 | NCBI WGS metagenome assembly RCMZ01 (sample SAMN09708263, study PRJNA481090) | Wastewater metagenome, whole genome shotgun sequencing project. | biome: sewage; isolation source: Davis station wastewater (DW) | place: Antarctica: Davis Station | collected 2010-03-01 | reverse complement strand
TGTGCAACATCTGCCACATCATGGCCACGCTCTGTGATTTGCTTGACCGCTTCGGACTTAAACTCGTCCGTATATCTGATACCCTTCATGAGGCTTACTCCGTTCTGTTTTAGACATTATGATTTGTCTAGCAGAGCGGGTGAAGTCCACCCCTCACACGGCATCCTTATGCAATGGCAGTCGGCAAGGATGGGCAAAGAACATTCACCTCTGCCAGAGCTGATGTTGCTAAACTAATGTCACATTGTGGAGAGTGGGCAGTAGACCAAGAAATTGTTGATATCGAAGAAATCGGAAGCTTAGCTGGATCCACGCTTAGCTCGTGGCCCCAGTGAGTGACAAATCGAACGACAGTTCTCATAACCGCTCAAATATCTCGAATACAACTTAAATGATTAAAGTGGACCCACCAAGAGTTATTGGCACCAAAACACCTGGCCATCGCGAATCCAGAAATGTGAGCGGCAACCTTTCTGTAGCCAAACTGAGGGGGAAAGCGATGGCAGGCCGTTCGTATTAACCTTTACCTCCCACCGAGGCTTGGCCTCGCGAACCACCAGCAGTTCGATGATGTGGCCACAACCGCAAGGACAGCGCATCCCAACGCACCAATCTTCCGAATTTTCACGCGCGAGCACTAAGTCGCGTCTAGGCAATTGAGCGGGCAAGCTATCCCCTTCAATAATTTTTAGCCGACGACGTGGGCTAAAGCGCTCTAGTGTATTGCGCCACCATCTCCGTACTTTTCGAGTAATCAGCATTTTGCAAACTCCTTGAACCTCGGCATGCCCAGCAGTGGCTCGGCATTGCCGCGAGCAAGAATGAGATTCGGTGTACGTGTAAAGGCAGTTTCGGTGAGGTACTCTTCTTCACAAGCCGCAAGGCTGAACAGCGTGCGCGCATAAAGGTGGTTAGGCTCCAAACGGAACGGATACGCTCGCGCAATAAACTCGTTTACACATGCAGATGCTGCCCGCATATTGAGAGTAATCACAGCTGGGGCCTCATCGACAAGCCCCCTGAGATAACCAGCTTCGAGTTCTTGTTGATGTGCCTCTGGCGCCACTCTGCTAAGGTATTCACCGCGCAAACTCTCCGGCGTGTAGATGCCACGATCTTGTAGGGTAGAGCCGCCTGGTTGAACATAATCGATGCGTCCGCACACATCGGCAACCGCGAACGTATCTCCCTTCTTACGCATAGGAATTACTACACCGACATCGAATAGCGGCAGAAGGAATGCCGCCGCAATCAGATCGGCAATATGTCGGGCCTCCAGGGTATCGACACAGCAGAAGACGACATCGCAATCTGCGGCCGCGAGTACTGCTTCGCGGGTCGTGATCGATGCCGACACCGGAACGGCGACCCCTTCACCCCGATAACCCTTAACAGCATCTGCAAACACCTCGACCTTCAGGCGATTCGCATCGGCATCAGCGCGACTGGAGTTGAGGATTCGGTTCAGGTTTTTCCGTTCGAGCTGGTCGTAATCGACCACTTGAACGCGGCCGAATCCCAAGCGAGCAAGCTGTTCGCCAGCGACTGAGCCTGTTCCGGAAGCGCCAATCACTAGGGCAGAAAGTCGGCCGAGTTCGGCTGTCATGCCGCTAGTAAACGCGATGGGCCGATCTCGGGGATTCCAGTTGGTCGCCAGATCTGCCCACCAATATCGTAGATCGTCGCCTGAAACAGTGACGAGGTCAACGGGCCGCATTTGCAAGCTAGAGTCATAGAGACGTGCGTGAACCGCGCCATCTGCTGTCATGACCGCCGAACCATGCACGGTGCCGAACGCATGAAACAAACTGGGAATCACCCTTTGGTCGCTTTCGTCATCCTCAATAGAGAAGCCAAAAAGCCCACCGGGATGCGAATGGATCAGAACCATAGCGCACCCTGCTGGTTCAGCAACATCGATCGCCCGTTCCAAGTATTCACCTGGCCAGGTGAGAGCGTCACGCTCGCGTCGTTTGCAGGCTGCATAAGGTACAAGTATGACCTCCTTGACCAGCATGCGGAATCGCAAACCCGGGGTGCGTGTGCAAATCAGGATGGCCGCCGCCTCCAATCCGTCAGATGGAAAAAGGTGTTCCTGCACCTTGGCATGAAGGACACCGCTAAAAGCTAATGTGGTCTCGGGGATCATTCACCGACCTCCTTGGCGAGCGCAGCATCAACCAGAGCGAGTTGGCTCACCACATTGTCAATGGCGGAATTCCAGGGTGATGCTGGGCCGCGGTTCCTAGACCAGCCGTGAAACTCGACACCGAGCAGTACTCCGCGAAGCTGGGTGCTCTCGATCGTCCGCCCACAACCCAACGCGAGCGGCGGATGGGCGTAAAAGCCATAGATTTGCGCACCCGGGTATGTGGGCGGAATTTCCAACGCCAGTTTGGTATGGGTAACAGTATAGCCGACTGGCAGCGGGTAGTCGTGGAGGAGAAGCCAATGCCGATTGGCCTCAATTATGGTTTCCCATCGCAGGCCGAGCCGATCAAGATGTGCTTCGTCTATGTCGAGCAGAGCAAAGTCCCGACAAGACGTCGGTGGCCCTTCTCCATTGTTGATATCCTTCGGAGTGAGCCGGAGCTTTTCGATACCCTGCGTGCGCAGATCGAGCTCAGTGGTAAGTTGGACCAGTTGTTTCGCTTGGCCGGCTACCTTGAGAATAATCTGCCAGCCCTGATCAGGGTTGAACCCCGCTTGAACTAGTGCTTCGCGCACCACGACTTTTGGCATGGAAAACTCTAGCAACACGCCCTGCACGTTCAATTTCCACACGGGCTTGCGGCTGAGGAATGCCTCAACACCTTCAGCTTCAAGGTTGACTATATCGTGATCACTCAAGTGTTGATCCGGTTGATCTTGACGTTGGTAGTAGATCGCCTTGTCAGCAGCCACTTGCCCAAGCTTACGCAAGAGCCCCCCCGAAACGATGCGGCAGGGCCAATCGAAACGCTGCCCGTCGATAGTCAATCGGTAGGCGCGATCGCTCTCAACGATGATGAAACGTCCTTCAGCGTGACGTAGATCTACAGTCTCCATTGGGCGAACATCCTCCAGTTCGCCGTTCGGTAAGACCTGTAGTACGCTGACATCGTCCACCGACTTGAAGCCAGCGGCAACGGCGAGTTGTGCGCCGGTTGGAGTGATGTCCTCGATGCGAACCTGTCGATAAGTTAGAGTCTGATCGGCAACTTCGATGATGATACGGACTGCGTCACCAGCAAGTTCGTCATGAGTCCGGCCAGCGCCGGTAGTAGTAGCAGTTTGCATGTAATTTCCTTTCTGTTGGCCTCTGCGGGATTGCAGATTTCTGGCCTTCAGTCAGTCAATCGCAAGGAGTTTTAAAACCGGAAAGCTACCTACAACTTTTTTATAGTCACCACGCCATCCGGCAGATCCCCACAAATAAAGAAACTGGGGCACCTCGGACAGGCGCGAGGATCAACTTTAGGTGGGAAGTCGCCGGAGCGGACGCTTTGCACAATACTCTGAAGTTTCTGTCTCCTCGTCTCCAGCTTCTTTGGTGAAATCGATATGGGTACCGTAGTCTCGCTGGTCAAGAAAGTCACCTCTACCTGCGCATTGCCGCCATAAGCCTGTATCGCGGCGAGATGAAGAATCGTGTACTCGATATCATCAAAAGCATTCGATCGCGGCTTACCGGTCTTGACCCTCCCCACCACGACATTTCCCCGGTCGCCACGAACAACACTATCGGGCTTAACGAAGATGTCACCCTCAGCCAACAACAGTGAAAGCGGTGCGACGGAAGTGCGAGCACCATTGCTTCGGGTTTCGATGAGGTAATCAACGAGGCGACGACCGATCCCTCGGTAGTCGTCGGCATAGCCATGATTTATGGCACCCTTTTCTTGCCAAGCCTCCTCGAAGCGTGTGTCGAGTTCTTCATTGCTCGGTGTCGTAGTCTCATGTTCCGTTTTCAGCCATTCGAACACGTCGCTGACTACGTTATGCATCTTCATGAAAGCTGTTTCGGTTCGGCGGCCGCTGAGCCGGAGTACATGCGTATACAGAAACCTGCGCGGGCATCTCTCAAACAGGTTCATCTGGGTCTCGGTCCAGACCGGCTTTTCTTCCCAAGTAATCTTAATGGCGTTTGCAGGCTTCACCACGCCGCTGCGCATCGACGGATTGGTTGGACGGACCAGCAAGTGATCGATTACCGGAATGAATTTTGAAGGATTGCGCACCTTGTTGGACTGAACCGAGGACGCATAGAGGAATAGCCGATCACGACAGCGTGATAGAGCAACAAAGAATAGGCACTCCTCTTCCTCGTCATGACCAGCTTTGACAGCCTCCAATCCGGTCAAGCCCTGCGAACCGTGAATCAAGCCGTCTGGTGGCAAGCAGCGCGGAGGGGTATTGTTACGCGGCAATCCGGAGGTCACCATTCCGGGAATATGTACGATGTCGAACTCGAGACCTTTGCTGGCGTGGATCGTCATCAGGCGTACTGCGTCAATCTCTTCTGCAGCCGCTGGCATTTGCCGAAGGCCACGATCCTCAGAGAGCAGGAGAAGGCGGCGAATCCGATCAAGCAGGCGCACACTTGGAATCCCGACTCCTTCTGGTTGACGTCGGCAGAAATTGAGGAATTGCCATAACGCCAGCCCCTTCATTCGGCTTTGAGTATCGTCCGCCAGATATAGGATTTTTGCTATGCCCAACCGGTCGATTACCCACGTTACGAGGATGGTCCATGGATTGCTCATGGGGCTCAGACCGTCAAAGAGGGCAGCTATTCGTGCCAGCGCAGCCTTGCTATCGGTCGTAAGGTTCGGCAAATTTTCACCGAGTTCCCCCCAGTCGAGGGGCGCAACGTGGCTTTCCCTGAGATGTCCGATGATGTGCATGGCTTCCTGTAATGGCATCTCGTGCGACGGCATTGTTACAGCTCTGACCAGTCCGACCGCATACGGGTCCGAAAACATCGAAAGCAAGGCCAAAAGCTCCTTGATCTCTGAGCGTTCAAAGAGGCTACCTAGGTGCAGCACCGGAATCCCCCTCGCCTCCAGACCTGCGGCAATTTCGCTCAAGCGGGCATTCGACGCACAGAGCAATGCCTGACTACGAAATGGAGCACCCTTGTCATACAGCTCTTGAATCGCAGCGGCTACCGCAGATATCTCATCGTCCGTTGATTCGACCACTCGAAACTCTGGCTTTGCATTTAACCGGCCTCGGTTTGCCACTAGTTGTAGAGGCAATGCGCCTATAGACGCCTTCATCGTGTCCGCGAACGTCGTGAATACTTCGATGACTTCCTGCCCCGAGCGATAGTTGACACCTAGCTGGCGCACTTGTGCGCCGGGGAAGTCTGAGGAGAACTGTGCCATGTTGGTGGCCGAGGCGCCACGGAACCGATAAATGGATTGGCGCGCGTCACCTACAACCCAAAGATTTCTTCCCTCGCCAACAATTGCTTTCAACAAACGCACTGATGCGCGGTTTACGTCTTGGTATTCGTCGACGAGTACATGCTGATGCCTCAACTTCAGCGCCATCCTCACTTCGGCATCGGATTCAGCCAATCGCACAGGTTGCGCGACCAGATCACCGAAATCAATCAGCTGACCTGCAGCCATTAGACGCTCATAGGTCTCAAATAGCAGCGCTACTTCTAGGCACTTCTCTGCGCTTGTGACTGCGTCTTCATCATGCCCGGCGTTATTCGCCATTGTCTGAGCTAAGGCACGATATCCGGCGGCATCGACAACTTCGTCTTTGGCTCGTGATATCGCATTGAGCATGTCGCTGAGGTCGTTCGTCGGATCCCATAGATTTCGGTAATGACGAAACGGTAGCCTAGGTAACTCATCCTCAAGCAATTCAATCGCTTCCGACTTGTCAATCAGGCGAGGATCGGGCGGTAGTCCTAGCTTATCGTGAAAGCGACGAATGATATCCAGTCCGAAGGCGTGAAATGTACCAATCCACATGGCTGCCGCTGCAGTCGGATTGCTCCCAGCAAGCCGCTCGCTCAGTTCATTGGCGGCCTTGTTTGAGAACGTAAGAACCAGGATGGTGGTAGGATCCACACCTTCGGCAAGCAGACTTTCGATACGCCGCACAAGCGTGCGCGTCTTTCCTGTTCCTGGTCCCGCTTGCAACTGGAACGCGCTATTACGATGTTCTGAAGCTATGATCTGAGTGGGATCAGGTGTTAATGCGGCAACAGACATCGCTGATGATTCGAATGAACGCTCGTCGGGCAGTAGTAGTGCGTCGAGAAGTTGCTGATGAATCACCTGTAATGGCGCACCAAAACGGGTAGCAATGTCTACTGAAGAACAGCCGTCTTGCAAATGGAGATCACGGACCACCGAGCGTGGTATGAGAAATTCGCGAGCAAAGATATCCATGCGAACTTCCCGCCGCTCCCTCGCACCGTAGTCTAGAACTTTCTCGATACCGACTGGAGCGTCCTCTACTGAACGATCCGGTTCCACGCTCTCCGTCACCACGTCCTGCGTTCCGCCTTCTAAGACAACATGTCCAAGTTCATGGGCAATGAGGAAGGCGCGGTCAAATTCGGCCCCTGCGTCTTCGTAGAGAATGATTCCAGCCTGACTATCGAAGGCTGCCCGCCCGCCCTTTAGTTGCGAATCCCCTACTGGTAGAGCATAGACGTCCAGTTCCCTACGGGCTGCTTCTAGGCGAACGAAATCGAGGAGTTTCCAAGGATCGGTACCGGCCGCAATCGCTTCTCTACGGATGCGTTCTGCTTCTCGACGAGCGGCCTCGGTCGCGTCCATGGTTAATCCTGCAGATCCTTGAGGGCTTTTACTTGGTCAGGCGTCAATTGCGAAGTCTCAATGGCTTTTTCAAATGAAATCTGCTCGGTGACTGCAGGCTTCACGTCCGAGCGGAAACTGAGCTCGGACACCATGGCTGGCGGACTTCGCAGATAGTCCATGATAGCGTCTGACGTTGATCCCAGTTCAGTGGCGAGTCTCTGAACAAAGCGCCATGGTATGGTCGTAACAATAATCGAACGGTCGCGGAGACGACTCAGCAGCAAACTATTGATATCGAGCTTCTTTGCCAACAACTTGAAATCACTTGGATTGAGCGTGACGAATGGATTTATGACTGACGCTTCTTTAGATTGACTGACGACAGACTGAAACCTCTGCCAAGCTCGATCTACTGCATTTTCCGAAGTTGCCGCAATTTCGGCGTTGCGCGTCGCATCCACCATCAATTCAATCGAACAGGCGACGAGTGCTTTTGCGTGCTCGGGGAAGTCATTCAGATACTTCTTTAACGTATTTTGGTTAATTGTTGGCTCGATAGAGAAGGCAAGTAAAACCTCTTCCTCGCTCCAGTTTTGTGGATTATCTGCAATCATATTGCATTCTCCTTTTGCAGAATCGTTCTTAGAGTCATGCAGGCACGATCGCGGCGATTACGAACAGTCCTTTCGTCACACTGCAGTATGCGTGCAATGGTCATAATATCTTTGTCCTTTGAATCGATCTGAAATCCTTGTAATAGCAACCCAATGACCTCTTTTTGATTATTAGGCAAACAATCAATCGCAGCCAATAACTCTAACCGGAAATCTGGATCATCAAATTTTTCTGAATCGCCGCCTAAAAATTCCGCAGCTGCAGTCTCAATCTCGGCCGAAATCTCAAAGCCGTCATCCTCGTCGGTAACCAAAGGCACTGTGCTCACGACTGATGGGCCGATCTGGCGCAACGCAGATGTGCAGAAGGCCAAAAATGCTTTGTCGAAGCGAATCTCATAGAAGTCGAGCAGGCTAGAATGCCCCCGGCAATCTTTAGCAATTCGTTCCGCAAAACGCCCTATAATCTCTTCACGTATGCCTTGGGCACTGGCCATGCGGGAATCGGAGATGACTGAGCACAACTTATACTCAATACGTTTCATAAGAATGCGGAACAGCTTCTCGAAAGCACCTTGACTGCCTTCGGCCCAGGCTCGTCGTAGGAAATAAACTAGTGCCTCTGATGGAACATACCCAAGACTTTTTCTCGAGATAGTAAACTGACTAATCCGCTCCATGCTGTCGATTCGCTCAAGTTTCTTGAGCCATTCTTCAATTTCTGCAGGACGCTCATATAGCGCTCCTTTTACACTTCTGCGTTTTAGGGGTTCCGGCATTCGTTACCTCCGTTGTGAATAGGCGCAATTGGCAAAGAATGTACAACGCATTCCACTCGTCTTTTCATCTTTACTTGGTACGTGCAGTTCTTACTTTAAATATTCCATTGTAGTGATAAAGCCGCAGTTGCAATACATTGATAAGTGGTGGAATTGGCAGGCCTGTCGGTTGCCAACCTGCCGCTCGAAAGAGCATGCTGGTTTGATTCCCGGCTTAATTATGATATGTCGATAGATCAAATTAGTTCACCAAACTAATTTGAGGTCATTACGCAAACGTTTGAAAATTGTGCTGTGGTCATAAATTATTCAAAAATTACCTTATATAAATAATAGAAGCCCGCGTTTGCGGGCTTCTATTTAGTTGCATTTTATGCTGCCCAAAGTTGCAGCTTATGCTGTCTTACTTGCAACTTATGGTGTTAAGCACAATAAACAAAAGGGGCTTCGGCCCCTTTTGTTTTAACCGCACTTGCTCTCGCCGCAATTCAAACAGGTCAAACATCCGTCCATCACAATCGCTGCCTTGGTGCTGCACTTGCTGCAGAGTTGCGCGCCGGCGGGGAAGCCTTCGCTGTTGGCCGGTTCATGGGCGTTCTTTTCCATGTACTGCGTCTTTTTTTCTTCGATCAGTTTCTTCTGGTGTTCGTCCGGGCCGGACTTTTTCAGCATGCCGATTTCCTGCAGATGCTGTTCCAGTACTTCGCCGATTTCTGCGACCAGACTGGGGATATATTTGCCGCCTTTTTTGAAGTAGCCACCGCTGGGGTCGAACACGCTATGAAGTTCCTCGACCAGGAAGGTGATATCGCCGCCCTTGCGGAACACGGCGGACATGACGCGGGTCAGCGCGACGATCCACTGGAAGTGGTCCATGTTCTTGGAGTTGATGAAGATTTCGAACGGACGGCGGTGTTCCTGCGGGGTGCCTTCGTTCATGACGACGTCGTTGATGGTGATGTAGAGCGCGTGCTCGGTCACTGGTGTCTTGATCTTGTAGGTGTTGCCGACCAGTTTTTCCGGACGGCTCAGCGGCTCGCCCAGTTGCAGGATTTCGGCGGTTTTTTGCGAGTCCAGCATTTCAGCTTCAGCTGCCTTGGCTTTGTCTTCTTCGGTGACAACGTTGTAGCCGGTAATTTTCTTTTCGATTTTGATTGCCATGTTTTTTCTCCTTAAGCGGTCAGTTCATCAGAACTTGCCGTAGTAGCCTTCCTTCAACGCGTCGTACAGGTTGGCGGCGGAGTGGATTTCGCCGTCATATTCGATCTCTTCATTGCCCTTGGCTTCGATAACCGTGTTGTCTTCCAGCGTGAATTTGTAGGTGGTATTTTCCAGATCCTTCTCGGTCACCAGCACGCCCTGGAAGGCTTCCGGGTTGAAGCGGAAGGTGGTGCAGCCCTTCAGGCCCTTATCGTAGGCGTAGAGGTAGATGTTCTTGAAGTCCTCGAAATCGTAATCGGTCGGCACGTTGATGGTCTTGGAGATGGAGCTGTCGATCCATTTCTGTGCGGCGGCCTGGATATCCACATGGGCCTTGGCCTGAATCGTGGAAGAGTCGAGGAAATAGCCTGGCAGCTGTTCTTCCGGCTTGTCGGAGAACGGCATGGCGCTTGGGTTGATCAGCTCGCGGTAGGCCAGCAGTTCGTAGGAGAAGACGTCGACCTTTTCCTTGGACTTCTTGCCCTCGCGGATGACGTTGCGCGCATAGTGGTGGGCGAACGAAGGTTCGATGCCGTTGCTGGCGTTGTTGGCGAGCGACAGCGAAATGGTGCCGGTCGGCGCAATGGAGCTGTGGTGCGTGAAGCGCGCGCCGTTCTTGGCGATCTCCTTGCGCAGGGCTTCCGGGAACTGCTGCATGTACTTGCTGTAGAGGCCCATCAGCACCTTGCCCTTGACCTTGGCGCCGAGCTTGATGCCGTCGGCCTTCATTTCCGGACGCTTGGCCAGCATGTCGGCGGTGACGACGAACTCTTCTTCCATGATCGGTGCCGGGCCTTTTTCCTTGGCCAGATCGATGCCGACCTGCCAGCCCACTTCGGCCATGACCTTGGTCACTTCCTCGGTGAACTTGAGCGATTCGGCTTCGCCGTATTTCATCTTGAGCATGGTCAGCGTGGAGCCGAGGCCGAGGTAGCCCATGCCGTGGCGGCGCTTGCGCATGATCTCGTCGCGCTGTTGCTGCAGCGGCAGACCGTTGACCTCGACCACGTTGTCCAGCATGCGGGTGAAGGTGGCGACCACTTCACGGTATTCGTCCCAGTCGAACCAGGCTTTGTCGGTGAACGGCTCGCGCACGAACTTGGTCAGGTTGACCGAGCCCAGCAGGCAGGCACCGTAAGGCGGCAGCGGTTGTTCGCCGCAGGGGTTGGTGGCACGGATGTTCTCGCAGAACCAGTTGTTGTTCATCTCGTTGACGCGATCGATGAGGATGAAGCCCGGCTCGGCAAAGTCGTAAGTGGAAGACATGATGACGTCCCACAGACGCTGCGCCTTGATGGTCTTGTAGACGCGGCAGGCGACCTTGCCGTCGGATTCGCGCGTCAGGTATTTGTTCTTGACCGGCCATTCGCGCCAGACCACCTTGCTGTCATCTTTCAGATCGAGCTGGTCGGCTTCGGCTTCTTTGGCGGTGACCGGGAAAGCCAGCTTCCATTCGGCATCGGCTTTTACCGCTTCCATAAATTCCTTGGTGATCAGGCAGGAAAGATTGAACTGGCGCAGGCGGCCAGCTTCGCGCTTGGCCTTGATGAAGTCGGTGACATCCGGGTGCGAGATGTCGAAAGTCGCCATCTGTGCACCGCGACGGCCGCCGGCAGAAGACACGGTGAAGCACATCTTGTCGTAGATATCCATGAAGGACAGCGGGCCGCTGGTGTAGGCACCGGCGCCAGCGACAAATGCGCCTTTGGGGCGCAGTGTGGAGAATTCGTAACCGATGCCGCAACCGGCTTTCAGGGTGAGGCCGGCTTCATGCACTTTTTCCAGGATACCGTCCATGCTGTCCTCGACAATGCCGGACACGGTGCAGTTAATGGTGGAGGTGGCGGGCTTGTGTTCCAGCGCACCGGCGTTAGAGGTGATGCGGCCGGCGGGAATGGCACCGCGACGCAGGGCCCAGACAAACTTGTCATACCAGAGGGCACGCTTTTCTTCGGTGTCTTCTGCATCGGCCAGTGCGCGCGCCACACGACGATAGGTATCGTCCATGGTCTTATCCAGACACTCACCCTGCTTGGTTTTGAGGCGATATTTTTTGTCCCAGATGTCGAGGGAGACAGATTGCATGGGTACTTCTTGTACAGTCTCATGAGACATTTTTACGGCCTTAAGCATGGGGCGTATCCTTCCTAATCTACTTGATTTTTCTTGTTTGGTACAACAGCACTATAAATGGTGTGTAATAGGCTCAGACCACAATATATTGTGATTGGGTGTAAAGTTATGTCATTCCATAGGGTTCGTCAACCCTATTTTGAGTTGTTGCCATGCACCGGAAATGCGCATCAGGGAGGATTTCCAGACTGGCCTTGATATGCGCATAGGTGAGTCCTCGCTAACGCCGAAAAAATAATTTACTGGACATTTTTTTGCAGATGTTGGATGTGTGAGAAAATTCGGGCATGCCACGATTTATCTACACGCTGCTGCTATATATGTTGCTGCCATTTACGCCGTTGAAATTGCTCTGGCGCGGCAGACGCCAGCCGGAATACCGGCAGCATCTGGCGGAGCGTTACGGTTTTTATGGAACAAAGCCGCAGCAGCCGGTTATCTGGTTGCATTGTGTTTCGCTCGGCGAAACCCGCGCTGCCGCACCGCTAGTGCAGGCTCTCATGGCCCGGTATGCGCAGCACCGCATCCTGCTCACGCATGCTACCCCTACAGGCCGGGAGGCTGGCGAGCAATTGTTCGGAGACCATGTGGATCGTGTTTACCTGCCTTACGATACGCCGGATGCCGTTGCCAGGTTCCTTAATCATTTTCGCCCAGAAATCGGCCTGTTGATGGAAACCGAGCTGTGGTTCAACCTGATTGCAGGCTGCAAGGCACGCAATATTCCACTGTTGTTAGTGAATGCTCGCTTATCTGAACGATCAGCCAGGGGCTATGCCAGGGTCGGCAACCTAACACGCCAGGGCCTGCGCAGTCTGACGGCGATTGCTGCACAAACCGGGCAGGATGCAGAACGCTTGCAGCAGTTGGGTGCGCAGAATGTAACGGTGTGCGGCAACCTGAAATTTGAGGTAAGGCCGCCGGCGAGTGCTCAGCAGCTAGGCGAGAATCTGCGCCGCCAACTGGGTATCACCAGGCCGGTGTTTCTGGCGGCCAGCACGCGTGATGGCGAAGAACACTTGATACTGGATGCCATCCAGCACTTGAATATTCCGCATCTGTTGACTGTGATCGTGCCGCGTCACCCACAGCGCTTCGATGAGGTTGCAGATATTTTGCAAAAACGTGTTGCCCGCTTCGAGCGCAAATCGTTGCTGGCTGGTCGTGATCAGCCATTACCACAGAATGTTGAAGTGTTGCTGGGCGACAGCATGGGCGAGATGTTTACCTATTACGCCGCCTGTGATGTGGCTTTTATTGGCGGCAGTCTGCTGCCGCTAGGTGGCCAGAACCTGATCGAGGCTAGTGCGATGGGCAAGCCGGTGCTGATCGGTCCGCATACTTTTAATTTTGAGCAGGCTACGGAGCAGGCGATAGCCAGTGGTGCAGCCTGCCGCGTGGAGGATGCAAAGGCGCTGAATGAGGCCCTGCAACTAATATTGAGTAATGAGGATGTGCGCCTGAGCATGTCGGAAGCCGCGCTCAGGTTCAGCGCGAGTGCAACCGGCGCTACGGTCAGAATAGCCGCGCTGGTAACGCAATATCTGCGCTGAGGTCCGGGCCAGCTAAAGTATCAGTTTGCTGATGGGTTTGAAGGCTGGGCCTTCGGCCTTGCCCAGCCATTCGAAGACGATGGATTCGGTATTGCTGACGATGACGCCTGCCTGCTCCAGTCTGGCAAGTGCGTTGGCCTTGTTGGCCGGGCTGCGCGAGATAATGGCATCTTTGGCAACGAAAACCTGCCGGCCCTGCGCATGTAGTGCCAGCGCGGTTTGCAGAATACAGATATGGGCTTCCATGCCGGCCAGTATGATTTGTGGCCGGTCGCCGGTGAGCCTGCGGTTGAAGGTCGGTTCATCGCAACAGGAAAAGGCGGTCTTTGCGATCGGCTGGTTTGTTATGGCCTGGCCCGCGCTCAGCAAGGTCAGCAGTTCAGTCAAGGTTGGCCCCAGGCCTTTGGCATACTGTTCGGTGTAAATGGCCGGGATTTCCAGCAGGGCGGCCGCCTGCAACAGGATGCCGCAGTTTTTCAGTACTTGCTGCATGGCATCCTGTGCCATGGCAGCCGCCAGTTTTTCCTGAACGTCGATGATCACCAACTGGCTGTTTGCGGCTTGACTGATCAGGCTGGGTTTCATGCGGGCTTTTCCCTTGGTTTAATTGGCAGCAATCAAATGCTGGTTGATATTGACCAGATCGGCCTCAGTCAGCAGGCCGCTGGCAAATTTGAGCCGCACGAAGCTGATGAGATAGTTATAGCGGGCCTGCAACAAGTCGCGCTTGGCCGTATAGAACTGTTGCTGGGCATTGAGCACATCGACGCTGGTACGCACGCCGACTTCATAGCCCAGCGTGGTTGAGTCCAGTTGGCTCTGGTTGGAGACCAGCGCCTGCTCATAGGCTTTGACCTGAGCTACGCCGCTGCTGACATCCAGATAGGCCTGGCGCGTATCCAGTTCAGCCTGTCTTCTGACTACTTCCATGTCTTCTTGTGCTTTTTGCAGATTGGCGGCGGCTTCACGCACTCGTGAGCTGACAGCGCCGCCCTGATAGATGGGGATGGCAAGCTGAAGTCCGACGGTGAGGTCTTCCAGATCAGAAGCAAATCCACTTGCGCTGCCGTTGTTGCGGTTGTCACTGTAGCGGGCAATAGCGTCCAGTGTCGGCAGGTGGCCGGCTCTGGTGCGTTCAACTTCTCGCGTGGCAATCTGGAAATTATGCTGCTGGATGGCTAGTGCCAGACTGTTCTGCTCGGCCAGATCGACCCAAGCCTGCATATCGTTGGGTTGCGGCAACTGCGGGCTCAAGTCTTCACGGACGGTGGCGAGACTCTGCGGCATTTTGCCAATGATGGCCTGGAGTGCGCGCTTCTTGATTTCCAATTGGTTGATGGCGGCGATTTCTTCGGCAATGGTCAGGTCAAAGCGCGCTTGGGCTTCGTTGACGTCCGTGATCGTCGAAGTACCGACTTCAAAATTGGCCTTGGCCTGCTCGAGCTGACGGCTGATCGCGGATTTTTGCGCATTGATCAGAGCGATGCTGTCCTGCGCCAGCAACACATCAAAATAGGCTTGTGTCACGCGCTGCATCAGGTTCTGTTTGTCCAGTACCAATTGCCGGTCAGCTTGAGAAACGACCAGTTTGGACTGCTGGTATTGCACGAAGTTGTCGCGGCGGAACAGGGGTTGTGTGACGTTGAGGCTGTAGCCCCAGCTGTCGAAGCGCTGTCTGCCGCTGCCACCGATTGGATTGCCGCGGGCGTCGATGCCGCCGTTGTTGAGATCGCGGTCGAGATTGGTGCGCGATTCACTGACATCGCTGTTCAGCGTGACGGTCGGCCGGTACAGCGCCTTGCCTTGCTCCAGTTTTTCCTGCGCGGCCAGATTGGCGCTGCGTGATGAGGCCCAGGACGGGTCCTGGCTCAGTGCGTTCTGATAAATATCCAGCAGATTTTGAGTGGCGGTCTCTTCAGCTTGTACCTGCATGCCGGCAAATACCATCAGCAATGACAGCAGAACAACAGGTGGATTTTTTGCAGCCATGAAAACCTTAAAATTGAAAACGATCGGGTTGCGGAGCGTTGTTCAAAGGCGGCAAACAGGTTTCAAAAATGACATCGTGCTTGAAGCTGTCTGCACTGACGCGACGAATCATGGTGGCCTGCATCGCAGGTGCGTCGCCCGTGACAACGAACATACGACCACCGATGGTGAGATTTCGTTTCACATTTTCCGGGCTGACCGGTAAAGAACCGGTAAAGACAATGACATCGTAGGGTGCCTGTGCCGGCCAACCGTCGGCGGCGTTGCCTACTTCCAGCGTGGCATTGCCGATATTGAGCTTGTTCAGGCGCTCCCTGGCAATAGCACTCAAGGCCGGAATCAGTTCGACGCTGATGACTTCTTTGGCTGATTTGGCCAGAAGTGCGGTGAGATAGCCGCTGCCGGTGCCGATTTCCAGCACCTTGTCGGTTTTTTTGATTTCCAGAGCCTGCAGAATGCGGCCTTCAACCTTGGGCGACAACATGGTCTGGCCTTCGCCGATGGGAATTTCAATGTCGGCAAACGCCAGACCGGCATACTGGGGAGGCACGAAGTCTTCGCGCGGCACTTCCTTCAGCAGATCCAGCACCTTGGCATCAAGTACCTCCCAGGTGCGAATCTGCTGTTCAATCATGTTGAAGCGCGCCTGTTCGCGGTCGTTGTATTCTAGGTTGTTGTCAAGGCCAGGTTCAATCTCGGTTTGCATGGTGATATTCAGAGTAGGAAAAGAATCGCTAGATTATAGCGTAAGCCCATGACAGATTTAAGGAAGTCCGGATTAAGTTTTATCTGTAGCAGTGGCGGTTTCTCCATCCAGGCTGCCGTAGATGCCGAGTTTGTACCAGAGTGAGCGTTCACTGATGCCGAGCAGTTTGGCGGCCTTGCTCTTGTTGCCCTGCGTTTGCTTCAGTGCGGATTGAATCAGGGTCTTTTCCAGCACCGTTACAGCATCGGGCAAGGTAGGCAAGGTTTCATTCTGCCCGAACTCCGCGCCGGTCTGCACCGCTGCCGGAGTTCGGCTCACAAGATCTGCGGGCAGGTGCTGCGGGGTTATGGTGTCGCCGCTGCACATGATGGCAGCCCGTTCCAGGATGTTAGCCAGTTCGCGTACATTGCCCGGCCAGCGGTACTGTTGCAGCATATGGAGCGCCGCAGGGCTGAGTGCCAGATGCCGGGGCTGCAGAAAATGCCGAGCGAGCGGACCGACGTCGGCCAGCCGTTCACGTAATGGCGGCAGGTCTATCCTGAATACGTTAAGCCGGTAGTAGAGGTCCTCGCGCAGTTTACCGTCCTGCACCGCTTGCATGGGGTCGAGGTTGGTAGCAGCCAGCACGCGGATGTCCACTGCCAGTGGACGATTGCTGCCCAGCCGCTCAATGACACCTTCCTGCAGGGCGCGCAGCAGTTTGGCCTGCAAGGCCAGCGGCATTTCCGTCACCTCGTCGAGGAACAGTGTGCCGCCATCGGCCAGTTCAAACTTGCCGATACGCTCCTTGATTGCGCCGGTGAAGGCGCCGCGTTCATGGCCGAATAGTTCGGATTCCAGCATCTCGGCCGGGATAGCCGCACAATTGACGGCAACGAACAATGATTTGTTGCGTGTGGAGAGTTGGTGAACCGTCTGTGCGACAAGCTCCTTGCCGGTGCCGGTTTCGCCGACAATGAGGGTTGTGGCTTTTTCCGGCGCGACCTGGGCGATGGCGCGCTTGACCTTCATGAGGGCTTCACTTTCGCCCACCAGTTCTTTGCCTTCGTGATTGATTTCTTCACGCAGGAACTGGTTTTCAATTTTCAGGCGGCTGACCGATAGTGCGCGGTCGATGGCGATTTCGAGGGTCTCCAGATCAAACGGTCGCAGGATGTAGTCGGCAGCACCCAGCTTTATGGCGGCGACTGCGGTGGCGATTTCGCCTTGTGCGGTAACGATGATGACCGGCATTTCCAGACCATCTTCGCGCATGGTTTCCAGCAGCTTGAGGCCGCCCATGCCTGGCATGTGCAGGTCGCTGACTACCAGGTCGATGCCGCCCTGCCGCAGCAGGTCCAGGGCTTCGCGCCCATCGCCGGCCAGTACCGGTTGATAGCCGGCCTGTTTCAGGCTGATTTCCAGCAGGCGACGCATGCTGGGTTCATCATCCACCGCAAGAATACGTTTCAGCTCGGTCAAAATGCTTCCTTCAGGTTCGGTAATTGCAGGCGGAATTCTGCACCCTGCATGGCGCTGACGCCAACAGTGATTTCACCATGATGCGCTGCAACGATCTGGCGTACGACGGCCAGTCCCAAGCCGAGGCCGCCGCTGCGTTTGGTATAGAACGGGTCGAACACCTGCTCACGTTGCTCAGCAGGGATGCCGGGGCCGTCGTCAGCTACGCGGACTTCTACACCGTTCTCCAACTGTTGCACGGTGACCAGAATTTTGCCGCCTTCGGGCAGAATCTGGATCGAGTTCAGCAGCAGGTTAAGCAATACCTGCATGATCTGTTCGCGATCGCAGGCCGTCATGACCTTGTCTTCAGTTTCACAGCTGAGTGCAATGGCTTTCTTCTCGGCCTGCACTCGCAACATGGCGACAGCCTGTCGGGTCAGCTCGGAAATATCGGTGGGCGCAAATTCCGGCTGGCGCGGTCGTGCCGTATCGATCAGGGTGGAGACCAGTTTGTTGAGGCGCTCGGTTTCGGAGATGATGAAGCCGCAGACTTCATGGCCTTCCTTGCTCAGTGCGGGTTCTCGCAGCAGGACTTGTGCCGATGAGCGCAATATACCAAGTGGCGTTCGTACCTCATGGCTCATGGCGGCCGCCATCTCGCCGACCACGGCCAGCTTGGCAGCGCGTGTCAGCTGCTCCTTGGAGCGTTCCAGGTCTTCTATCATTTGCGCAAAGGCCTTGGACATGGCGTCGATCTCTGCCGGGCCACCGACAGGTGGGCGCAGATTGCTCGGTGAGCGGATAAAGCGGTTGGCGAAATCGGTCAGTTTGAGCAGTGGCCCACTGATGGTTTTGGCTACCGGAATGGCGATGAAGCTGGCGAGCAGTATGGTGACGACCAGTAGGCCGATGAAAATCAGCCCCATACGACGGATCGGCTCAAGTGCCTCATCGCGATGCTGGGAGAAGGTGACGCGCCAGACACTGCTGGTTAGTCCCTGAAAGCCCTGGATGGCGGCTGTCGCCGAGATGCGGGCTTTGGTTGAGCCCTGCCAGAATTCGGTGGCAGAGATTACTTCTCCATGGTTGTCGAGTAGTGCTGCAGAGGTCCTGCCGGATACCGCTCCGCTGAGGATATCGCCGATCTCGGACCAGCTGAGTTCTGCGACCAGTGTCGCTATCGGCTGCTGTTCGACGCTGTCATAAATCACGCTGCTTATCTGCATGATGCCCTGTTGCGGGCGCGTGAAATGTACATGTCCCCCAGCGATCGTGACTTCCAGCCATTGTGGCCGCAGCCGGACTTTCTGGTTCAGCACTGCCGCTTCACTGGAGGCGATGATGAGGCCATCGTTATCGATGACGTGCAGGCCCCGATAGACCTGTTGATAACTGGTTTTCAGTTCGGAAAGAAAACGTGACAGGCGTTTGTCCACGTCACCGATGCGGGCATCCTGCATTACCTCCAGCTTGTGCCAGGAAGCGATGTTCTGCAGACGCTCGAACATCATGCGGTCTATATCATCGGCCGTGGCATGGGCGCGCGTTTCCAGATCGTGCTGGATCTCGGTTTTGAGTGCAGTGCGTGCCTCGTAGAAAGCCAGTCCGGTGATCAGTGTCGTCGGCAGCAGACTGGTAAGCAGGAAGGCGCCCAGCAGCAGATAGCGTATTGGCAGGGTGTTTAATTGCATGAATCAATCATGACGCAGAAGGTGGAAGGCATGGCATATACAATGAATTTTGAGATTGTGAGAATAAACAAGATTAGAATGTCCGCCAAAACATGGCAAGAACATGGTGAAAATATGATGAGATTAAAATCCAAGAGTTTGAGCAATGCCTGGATTTTTTTGGTTTGGCTTTGCCTGATGTCAGTGCAGCCTTTGCAGGCGGAAGAGGAGCCCAAGGACCTCTGGGGCGGATTCAATCTGGGCGGCTATACCAGTGCCGGAGTGGTGCTGCCACGGCATGAGAGCGCCGAAGTTGCCATTAATGAAGTCAGCCTGATCCTGACCTGGGAAGGTGACAGTCGCTTCAAATTCTTTTCCGAACTGGAGTTGGAGAAGCCGCTGATCTGGCGTGAGGGGGATGATTTTTCCAAACAGGAATCGTTTCTGGATGTCGAGCGCCTGTATCTGGATTACAACCTGAACGAAAAGCTGAATGTACGTGCCGGACGCTACCTGACCCCGGCCGGGCGCTGGAACCTGATTCATGCCTCGCCGCTGGTCTGGACATCATCGCGGCCACTGGCCACCAGCAATCTTTTCCCCCAGGCCCTGAATGGCGTGATGCTTTATGGCGCCATTCCATACAAGGAAGAAGCCTTTGAGTACATGCTGTTTGGCGAGCTGATGAAAGATCAGGATGTCGAGCGCGATGAGATTGAGTTTCGCGATACTTTCGGTGCCAGATTCACCTTGAGTGGCAAAGTCGAGTGGGGGTTGTCCCTGCTCGAGTTTGCCGAGAATGTTGCGGGCAGGCCGCGTTTCCGCATGCTCGGTCTCGATTTTCATAGCCGCTACCGCGACTGGGAATTCAGTGGAGAGGCATTCCAGCGCTTCTATACCAATGGCAAGGATGGCGGCAAGGGCGCCTATCTGCAGGCAGTTGCGCCTTTGGGTAACCAGTGGTTTGCCGTTGCCCGGATCGAGAATTTCCAGAGACCGACGGAATCTGCAGTTGACCGCTGGCTCGTCGGGACGGCCTGGCGCATGACGCCTAATCGTATTCTGAAGATGGAGTATGTAGGTGGTGACGAGCAGCGTGAAGACTCGCCCAAGGGCTTCCTCGCTTCATTTGCGATTCTGTTCTGATGGCGGGATCAGTCATCATGCGTGCTTTGTTCCTGCTGTTCATACTGGGTTTCTTGCCCCTGTCGCCGGCTCGTGCGGCCGAGCGTGATGTATTGGCCGTGATTGTGCCGCCGGATTTTTTCGGCAAAAGCCTGAGCGTGGCCGAACTCAACCTAATCTTTCTGCGCAAGAAGCTTTACTGGCCTAACGGCAAGCGCATGCGTCCAGCCAATCTGCCTACCCAGCATGCTCTGCGCAAAAAGTTCTCGTTGCGGGTGCTGGGTAACCTGCCCGAGGCACAGACGGAATACTGGAGCGAGCGGTATTTTCACGGCACATTGCCGCCGCATGTCGTGAATTCCCAAGAGGCCATGCTGCGCTATGTGTCGGATACGGCTGGCGCCATTGGTTATGTCGATGCCTGTGCCGTGGATGCGCGGGTAAAAGCCGTTGCCTGGATTGATGAAAATGGCACCTGGATGGGATATGCGCCCTTGGTTTCCTGCGATTAACCGATACAGGGTAAACCCTGCATGTTTTGTTAAGAGCCTGCAAATTTTGCAGGCTTGGAGTCTGCAAAATTTGCAGGCTTGGCCTTTTTCAAAGCATTTTTCAAGTTTTTTACTTCTCCTGAGAGCTGGTTATTATTTTTATAGATCATGCAAGTCGATGAATATTAATAATTAATTATAAATACTGGCATTTCAGCCAACATCCTGGCAGCCGTTGGCACGCTGCTTGCGCAATATCAGGTATTCAATTTGGAGTACCTGAGCATGTTGCTAGAAACCTTACAGATAGTGCCTGGTGCGAATTGCGTCACGCAGTTTGATCGGCACTCAGGCAGCCAGAGGCGTGTCGAGGCGCAGGTGCACCTGCATTCTGCAGAGAACGTGCATACCGCCATTTCAGGGCCGGAAGCCGAAGACCGGTCTGAACTGGAGCAATTCGTTCACCGGGTTTTTTCTGCGGCCTATGATGCCGACATCAAAGAATTCATGCCGCAGCTGATGAGCTTGCGCAACACCAGTGGCGAATTGCTGGCAGTTTGCGGCTTGCGCCATGCAGAAAACAATGCTTTGTTTCTTGAGCGCTATCTGCGGAATCCGGTAGAAGCGATTCTGACGCAGAAAAGCGGTCAACAGGTGCAACGTGCAGATGTTGTGGAGATCGGTAATCTGGCAGTGGCATATCCTGAAACGGTGCGCAGCCTGCTGGCAAGCATCAGCCTCTATCTGCATGGCACCAGCACGACATGGGGCGTGTTCACCGGTATTCCCAAGCTGAAAAATGCGCTGAGCAAGCTCAATATGCACTTGTTGCCTCTGGGTCTGGCCACGCTGGCACATCTGCCGGAGGACGAACAGGCTGCCTGGGGCCGTTATTATGACGAGAAGCCGCAGGTGATGGCAGTTAAACGGCAGCAGCCATTTTCACCGGCCAGTGCCGCATGATGCAGCAACCGCGTGTTATCCGGGCCATTCGGGCCCATGCCGCAGCCAGTCCAGATCGTATCGCACTGCAAGGCAAGCAGGAGACCCTGAGCTATGCAGAGCTTGCGCTCGAGATCCGGCACGTGCAGAGCCGGCTTGCAGTTGCGGATAAGCCGGTTTTGGGATTGGCTGTAGAGAATTGTCCGGCCTGGGCGATTCTCGATTTGGCGGCAATGGCATCCCAGCTTCCCTTGGTGCCATTGCCGGACTTTTTCTCTGCAGAACAGGTTGCCCATGCCATTCGCGACGCCGGCATCAATCAGCTAATCAGCGATCAGCCAGCCGTCATGGAGCCGTTGCTGCGGGCAAGCGGTTTCAGGATTCGCTCGACCTTGCACTATCAGCTGGCCGGGAGTTGGCTGACCCAGTTTGCGCTGGAAGAAGTTGCCGAACGCAAATTGCCGCCGATGACCTTGAAAGTGACCTATACCTCAGGGACGACTGGTAACCCCAAAGGCGTCTGCCTCGGACTGGCAGCGATGGAGCAGGTTGCCGGCAGCCTGCTGCCTGCAACCGAAGCGGGTTCGCAAGATATCCATCTCAGTATTTTGCCGCTTTCTACCCTGCTGGAAAATATTGCGGGCTTGTATGTGCCGTTGCTGGCCGGTGCTCGCAGCGTGATTCAACCCTCACAGGAGGTCGGGCTCAGTGGTGCGGCCGGCCTCGATCCACAGAAAATGCTGCAGGCTATCAGCATGGCCGGAGCCACTACGCTGGTGTTGACGCCGGAATTACTGAAAGCCCTGGTGATGATGGCAGAGGCAGGAGTGGCAATGCCCGATACCCTGCGCTTCATCGCCGTCGGTGGTGCGACGGTTTCGCGCGCCCTGCTTGATCGTGCAGCCAGGGTCGGTTTGCCTGTATTTGAAGGTTATGGCCTGTCGGAGTGCTGTTCGGTGGTTGCCGTCAACACTCCGGATGCGCATCTTGAAGGTAGCGTGGGCAAACCTTTGCCGCACGTGCAGATCAGGTTTGCCGATGATGGCGAGATTCTGGTCGCCGGCAGCACCATGCTGGGCTACGCCGACACGGCAGGCAGTGAATATGGCAACCGCTTTTGGGCCACCGGTGATATCGGTTATCTGGACGATGCGGGATACCTTCATATCAGCGGGCGTAAGCGAAACGTCTTCATCACCTCCTTCGGTCGCAATGTCTCCCCCGAATGGGTGGAAAGCCAGCTCGTACAATCCGCAAAAATCGCTCAGGCCGTACTGTTCGGCGAGGCCAGGCCATGGAATACGGCCTTGATTGTGCCGGCACCTGGTGCCAGCAGCGCCGATATCGACCAGGTCATCAAGACCGTCAGTGCCAGCTTGCCGGATTATGCGCGCGTGGGCCAATGGCTGTATGCCGATGCGCCGTTTAGCAGAAGTAACCGGCAGATGACCCCTAACTGCAGATTGCGCCGCGACGTGATCTGGCAAGCCTATGCCACAAGAATCAATACTTTGTATGGGGAAAAATCTGATGTCTGTGTATGAAAAATTGCTCGCTGCAACAGCAGTGGAGCGTGAAACTTTGCTTAACCTGCCCTTGTTGCATGCAGGAGCCGCCGGCCAGGTCAGCCTTGAGGCTTATATTGCCTTTCTGACCGAAGCCTATCACCACGTCAAGCACACAACACCCTTGCTCATGGCCTGTGGTGGCCGTTTGCCTGAGCGCTATGAATGGTTGCGCGAAGGCATGGCGGAATATATCGAGGAAGAGCTGGGGCACCAGGAATGGATATTGAACGACATCGCGGCCTGCGGCGCCAATGCCGAAGCGGTGCGCCACGGTAAACCGGGGCAGGCGGCGGAGCTGATGGTGGCCTACGCCTATGACATGGTGTACCGCGTTAATCCGGTCGGCTTCCTCGGCATGGTGCTGGTACTGGAAGGCACCAGTACAGCCCTGGCAACGCAGGCAGGTGCCGCTATCCAGCAAAGCCTGGGCTTGGGCAAAGCGGCTTTCACTTACCTGACCTCGCACGGTTCGCTAGATATCAGCCATGTTGCTTTTTATGAAACCCTGGTAAACCGTATTGAAGACCCCGCAGACCAGCAGAGGGTAATAGACAGCGCAAAGATGTTTTACAAACTCTATGGCGATATCTTCCGCGACCTGGGGCGGCGTTTCTTGCCGGCAGAAGTGCTGGAGGCGGCATGAGCCTGGCAGGTAAAAGGATATTGCTCACTGGCGCTACCGGCGGTATCGGCCGCCATCTGGCGCTGAAGCTGGCAGCCGATGGCGCCGAGTTAGCCCTGGTTTGTTATGACGCGCAAAAACTCAATGCTCTGGCCGACGTCATCACATCGCGCGGCGGCAAGGCCAGTATCATCATCGCCGATTTCAACCACGCCCATGCGGCGCAGGGTGTCGCCGATGCGGCGCGGGTCAAGATGGGCGAGGTCGATGTGCTGGTCAACAATGCCGGCATCCTGGATTTCGTGCAGTTCGCCAAGCAGAGCCCGGAACGTATCGCGCAGATGATACAGATCAATCTGACCGTACCTATGCAGCTGACGCGCGCGCTGTTACCGGATTTCATCGTGCGCAACAGCGGCCAGATCGTCAACATCGGCTCCATTTTCGGTTCTATTGGCTTTCCGCATTACGCCAGTTACAGCGCGACCAAGTTCGCCATGCGCGGCTTTTCGCAGGCTCTGCGCCGCGAATTGAGCGGTCATGCCATCGCCGTCACCTATGTCGCCCCGCGTGCGGTGAAGACGCCGATCAACGATGACGTCGCCAACGCCATGTTTCAGGCCACCGGCATCCGCCTGGACGAACCGGAGTTCGTCGCCGAAAAAATCGTGCGGGCCATGGCGCGCGGTAATCGCGACAGCTACATCGGTCAGCCGGAATCGTTTTTTGCCTGGCTCAATGGCTTTTTACCCGGTCTGGTCAGTATGGGTCTGAAGAAGCAGACCGAGATCGCCCGGCCTTATGCAAGCCGGGCGCAAACCTTATCCAAGTAACCCCGGAGGAGATACCCACATGAAGAAATTATTCACCGCACTGACATTGATTTGCAGTTTTTCGCTGCTAACCATCAGCACCACAGCCTTTGGTGCTGAACCCTTGCCAGCCGATATCGTGCAGTTACAGCACGACTGGGCCAATGCCAATTACCACACACCGGAGAAAGAGCAGGAGGAGGCATTCAAGGCGCTGGCCGAACGTGCACATCAGGTCACCGGGCAGCATGCGCAATCCGGCCAAAATGCACCGGAAGCCATGATCTGGGAAGCCATTATTCTGAGCGGCTATGCCAAGGCCAAAGGCGGCATTGGCGCCTTGAAGCAGGCAGAGAAGGCACGCGATCTGCTGCTGGCAGCGGAAAAGATCAACCCGCAGGCATTGCAGGGTTCAGCCTATACCACCCTGGGTTCACTGCATTACAAAGTACCGGGCTGGCCACTTGGTTTCGGCGACAAGAAAAAGGCGCGTGCCTATCTGGAAAAGGCACTGGAGATCAATCCGGACGGGATAGATCCGAACTACTTCTATGCTGATTTTCTCAGCGAACGCGGCGAATATGAAAAAGCCCTGCAGTTCTATGAAAAGGCGCTGGCAGCAGCGGCCCGGCCGGGACGCGAAGATGCCGATACCGGTCGCCGCAAGGAAATCCAGGAAGGCATGGAAAAGGTCAGGAAGAAACTCTGAATGCGGGTGTCGAATGGCAAACCAGGGCAATCAGCAGATATTAAGTGATGATGAAAAATGACAGCTAAGGATCAAATGAATTATCAAACGAAAAATGAACTGGCATTTGCCGGTAAATACGACGCCGAACATGCGCAGGAATATTTCGAGAAGCACGAGTATGAGTTCTGGCGCCGGCTCTCCAACTGGCGCGATCATCAGATTGCGCGCAAGGCTCTGCGTCTTGCCGGCAATCCGAAGTCGGTGCTGGATACGCCTTGCGGCACCGGCAGATTCTGGGGTGTACTGGCGGAAGATCCCGACCGTATCATTCATGCCAGCGACTATAACCAGACCATGATTGATGCCGGCATGGCCAACCGGCCGCAGGAGATCACTCGCAGAATCCATGCTTTTCAGGCTTCTGCCTTCGAACTGCCGGTGCCGGATAACTTTGTCGACAATATTTTCTGCATCCGCTTTGTGCATCATCTGGGCAAAAAAGAGGAGCGGATGATGCTGCTGCAAGAGTTTCATCGCGTCAGCCGGGATACGGTGATTGTTTCCCTCTGGGTGGATGGTAACTACAAGGCCATGCGCCGTCGTGCGCAGGACGAACATCGCAAGTCGCACCCTTACCAGAACCGTTTCCTGACCCCGGCCGCCACCATCGAAGCGGAGTTCGCTGCCAGCGGTTTCACGGTGGAAGGGCGGCTGGACTTTCTCAAGTATTACCACATGTGGCGCACTTATGTGTTGCGCAAGCAACAGGATTGATGCGGATGAACGCGATGGAATACATCAGCGCGGCATGGCGCCGTACGCTGCAGAACAATCATGCTGACAGTTTCGCTACACTCTGGAAATTGCAACAGGACAACTGGTTCGAGGCGCCCAATTATCGACGCGGTGGCTGGAGCGGCGTCTGCACGGCCGCATTGAAGCTGGATGATGACAGTCAGACGCAGGTCTTCATCAAACGCCAGGAGAATCATGTCTACCGCAGCTGGCGGCACTTTTTTTGCCAGCGCCCGACCTTCGAGCGCGAGTATCACAATATTCGGGCTTTCAACCGCTACGGCATTCCGACCGCCGGTCTGCTTTACTACGGCCAACACCGGCAGCAGGGCAAGCAGCAGGCAATGCTGATGATGCAGGCACTAGCGGGTTATCAACCATTGGGCGATGCGCAGACATTGATCACGGCCGGCATGGATCGCGCTGCCCGTCAGCGGCTGTTCGACAGCGTGGCCGCTGCCATGCGCCAGATGCATCGCAATCGTTTTCAGCACAGTTGCCCTTATCCAAAACACATTTTCGTCAAACAGCAGCCGGATGGCAGCTTTGTGGTCCGCTTTATCGATCTGGAAAAAGCGCGCAGAAGATGGAGCAGCAAACAGGCGGCACTCAAGGACCTTGGCATATTGCACCGGCATACCGGCGGTTGCAGTCGTAGCGACCGGCTGCGTTTTTTTCTGGCTTATCGGCAGGAAACACGCTTGAGTCCAGCGTCGAAAAAAATGCTGGCCGTCATTGTACGGCCGAAAAAATCACGTTCATTAGTAGATACCAGTCCGCAGACTGACAGGCAGTTGGTCAATACCATGCAGGAAATCAAATGAGATTAAATACAATGCAGAAGCTACCGGAACGAAATCCAGGAGCCGTGACCACCAGGTTATCGTTATCGGTGTTTCTGGTGATGATGGCACTGGCCTGCTGGCTGGTGTTAAGGCTGATTTTATGGCTCGAAGTCGGGCCTGAAGAAATGACGCTGCTGGAGTCGGTCAAGGTATTTGCCCTGGGCGCCTGGTTCGATGTCTGGACGCTGGCTTATCTGGTCAGCGGGTTCCTGCTGGTCTCTGCACTGCTGGCTAACCGTGTGCGTGCAAGCAGAGCCGTTCATGCAATGCGCTGGCTGCTGGCATGGGTGGCTATTGCGGCGTTGTTGTTCGGCATGGTGTCGGAATACCTGTTCTGGGAGGAGTTTTCCACTCGGTTCAATTTTATTGCGCTTGATTATCTGATTTACACGACAGAAGTCATCGGCAATATTCGTGAGTCTTATCCCGTGCCGTGGATTATGGCCGCCATTGCGGTGCTCGCGAGTCTGATAGTCTGGATCTCAAGCCGCTATTTCCGCTTTCAGGATACACCGCATAGCTGGCCCAAACGCGCTGCATTGCTAGGCTTGGCCATGATCTTGCCATTACTCAGCGGTGTTGCAGCCAGTATTGATCAGACGCAATTGACAGGCAATGCCTATGCTCAGGAGCTTGGCGCCAACGGCCTGTTCAATCTGGCTGCCGCGATGCGGCGCAATGAACTGGATTACGATCGCTTTTATGCCACCCTGCCCGAGCAAGAAGCCGCTGCCTTGATGGCTGAGCTGGGTGTCAAGCGCAATCCGGATATGCAATACATATCGGCGCAAGCGGGTACCGAAAAAGCCACATTGGGCCCTTTCCAAAAGCGTCCGAAAAATGTCGTACTGATTACGGTTGAGAGTCTGTCGGCGAGTTATCTCGGTGCTTACGGCAACAAGGAAAACCTGACGCCGCAACTCGACAAGCTGGCCAGTGAAGGCCTGAAATTTGAGCGTATGTTTGCTACCGGTACACGTACAGTACGAGGGCTGGAGGCGCTTTCTCTCGGTACGCCCCCGATTCCGGGCCAGGCCATAGTACGCCGGCCAAAAAACGACCATCTGGGTACCCTGGGCGAATATCTGGAGATACAGGGATTCGCCACTGAATTCATCTATGGCGGTTATGGTTATTTCGACAACATGAATGCCTATTTCCAGAACAATGATTTCAAGGTGACGGATCGTACTGATTTCGACGAAAAGACGATTGTCATGGAGAATGTCTGGGGCGTGGCAGATGAAAGTCTGTTCGATAATGCCATGCTGTCGCTGGATAAGGCCGCCAATGCTGATCGGCCATTTTTTGTACAGATCATGACCACCAGCAACCACAGGCCTTTCACGTTTCCGGATGGCCGCATCGATATGCCGCAGGGCAACCGGCGTGGAGCGGTCAAATACACTGACTATGCGATTGGCCGATTTATTGAGCAGGCAAAATCCAAGCCCTGGTTTCAAGATACCTTGTTTGTGATTATCGCCGACCATTGTGCCTCGGTCGCGGGCAAGACCAAACTGCCGGTGGCAAAATATCATATCCCCATGATTTTCTATGCGCCGGCATTACTCAAGCCGGGCAGTTATGATCGTCTGGTCAGCCAGATCGATGTGCCACCAACTCTGCTGGATCTGCTGGGCGTTGCCGGATCTGTCCATTTCTTCGGTCAGAACATGTTTACCGATACGCAAATAGCGCCTCGTACTTTTGTCAGCAACTATCAGTCACTGGGTTATTACAAGGATGACCAGTTGATTGTGCTTTCACCCAGACAAATTGTGGAGGCCTACCACATTGATCCTGTGACTTACGAAGCTGAGCCGGCCAGCGCCAATCCGCAGCTGGTAAAAGAGGCAATCGCCTATTACCAGACAGCTTCCAATGCTTTCAAGGACGGCGGTTTGAAAGAGTTGCCTGTGCTGGCTGCAGTTCCTGCTAAAGAACCAGTTGCAAACTGAGTCATGATCAGCAGGATGGTTAACAGGCTTGGTGCGCCTTTGTTCAGGTGTGCTTTGCAGGTGCTTGCCGTATCGGCAGTGCTGATGCTCCTGATCGGACAATTCACCGATATCGATCTGATAATCGAGGATTATTATTACGATGAGGAGCTGAAGACTTTTCCTTGGCTCAAGAGCTGGTTTGCCAAAGACCTGATGCATGGTTATGTGAAGAACGTTATCATCAAGAGTGGTTATCTGTTGTTGCTGGTCGTGGCGCTGGATGCCATTCGTCCCTGGAAGAAGATTACGCCATTTGTCCGAAGCCGCTTACGTTTTGTTGCAACGGCATCCCTGCTGGTGCCGACGATTGTGCGTGCCGTCAAGCAATTCTCCGTGCTGCACTGCCCCTGGACGGTCGACCGATACGGCGGTACTGAACCTTTTCTGCGTTTGTTGGACCATGTACCCGAGGGTATGCAGGTGGGCCATTGTTTTCCTGCAGGTCATGCCACAGTGGGTTTGTGGCTGGCAGCTTTGTGTGTATTCTGGTTGCCACACAAGCCCAGGGTTGCTGTGGGTGTGTTTAGTGCAGGCTTGAGCGTAGGGTTGGTATTGGGCTGGGTGCAGCAAATGCGTGGCGCTCACTTTCTGTTCCATACGCTGTGGGCCGCCTGGCTGGCCAGTCTGGTGATACTGGTGATGCTGATGTTTGCATACAGGATATTGAATGAGGAGAAAGCAATATGAGCACAACCAATCACGCTGTGCGTTATAGTCGTCCAGTCGTATTTTTGCACTGGTTTACGCTGATTTTGTTGGTCGCGGTATACAGCTTTATCGAGTTGCGTGAGTTGTTCCCCAAGGGCACCGAGCCGCGTGAGCTGATGAAGACCATCCATTACATGCTCGGGCTTACCGTGTTGCTGACGGTGGTGGTGCGTTTATATTTCAGGATATCGAGTCATGCGCCTGCGATTCGGCCAGTGCCTCATTGGTTATTACATCGCGTTGTACAGGGCTCACATCTGTTGTTATACGCCTTCATGTTGGGTATGCCGATAGCCGGTTGGCTGATGTTAAGCGCCGCCGGTAAACCGGTCCCTTTCTATGGTCTGGAATTGCCGCTCCTGCTCGCAGAGAATAAAGACCTGGCGGATAGCATCAAGGCCACACACAAGACCATTGGCAATGTGGGCTATGCACTGATTGCGCTGCATGCGCTGGCGGCTTTGTATCACCACCATATCCGGCGCGATAATACTCTGCTCCGCATGTTGCCGGGCAAGTGAAATTCAGTTTGAGTTCAGCTTGATTTTGTAAAGTTCGTCTCAATTTAAACACCCTCTAAATGCACTATTAAACACTGACAGGCTCAAATGCTAGCGAAATTCTGGAAAAGACAGGAGTCTTTGGGTTTTTATGCGCCACTGGTGGCGATGTATCTGATCGCGCTACCGATCCTGACCCTTTCGCGTGCAGGGCTGATGCTCTGGCAATCCGAGCGTGTCGCGGCGACCGGCGTCTGGCCCGAGATGCTGTTGCAGGGCCTGCGTGTCGACATCATCCAGATGGGCCTGCTGGTGATCATCCCCTTATTGCTTGCGCCATTGTTTGCACATAAAAATGCGTGGGCCTGGTGGCGCCGGTTCAGTTTCTTCTGGGTCGTGGCCTGTATCACGCTGCTGGTGTTCATGGAGGCGACTACGCCGGGCTTTATCGGCGAATATGACAGCCGCCCCAATCGCCTATTTGTCGAATACCTGAAATATCCGGGGGAAGTGGTGCCCATGCTGTGGAAGGGCTTCCGTATCCATGTGTTCGGCGCCACAGCTGCGTTGTTGTTGGCCATCTGGGCGATCAGCCGCTTCATGCGTCCCTGGCTCAGCCAGCTTCGCCCGGTCAGCAACTGGAAGCACTGGCTGGCCCTGCCATTCGTTGTGCTGCTGGTGGTGTTCTCCGTGCGCTCAACCACTGATCATCGCCCTGCCAACCCGGCCATGTTCGCTTTGACCTCCGACACCATGGTGAATACCCTGATCATGAACTCTACCTGGTCGTTATTCCATGCCATCTACAACCTCAAACACGAGGCCAAGTCGAGCGAGATCTATGGCGAAATGAGCGAAGAAGAGGCCATGCAACAAATTCGGCTGATGCGTGAAATATTGCAGGATCGTCGTCCATTGATCGGTGATGCCAATCTGCCGACCTTGACCCGGCAGATGGCCACCATCAGGCGCGAAAAGCCTTTGAATCTGGTGATTATTCTGCAGGAAAGTCTGGGAGCCACTTTTGTCGAGTCTTTGGGCGGCGTGCCGGTGACCCCGGAACTGGAAAAACTCAAAGCCCAGGGTTGGTGGTTTGAAAACCTCTATGCGACAGGCACCAGGTCAGTACGCGGCATTGAGGCCGTGGTGACAGGTTTTGCACCCACTCCGGCGCAAAGTGTGGTCAAGCTCTCGTTGTCGCAGGATCATTTCTTCACTTTGGCCAGCCTGTTCAGAAGCAAGGGTTACCTGAACGAGTTTATTTATGGCGGTGAAGGCCATTTCGACAATATGCGGAATTTCTTCATCAATAATGATTTCGATCAGGTGGTGGACAAGAGTGACTATGCCAATCCGGTATTCACCGGCAGTTGGGGCGTCTCGGATGAAGACTTGTTCAACAAGGCGCATGAGCAGTTGATGAAGCACCATGAGAGCGGCCAGCCTTTCTTTACACTGGTGTTTACCTCAACCAACCACTCGCCGTTCGAATTTCCTGATGGTCGTATCGAGCTGTATGAACAGCCCAAGGCCACTGACAATAATGCAGTGAAGTATGCTGATTACGCGATGGGCCAGTTCTTCAAGCAGGCACAGGCTAGCCCCTACTGGAAAGATACCGTGTTCCTGATAGTGGCGGATCATGACATCCGTGTGCGCGGTGACGATCTGGTACCAGTGAAGCATTTCCATATCCCCGGCCTGATACTGGGAGCAGATATCCAGCCGCGCGTGCTTAAAACCGTGGCCAGTCAGATCGATCTGCCAACGACGCTGATTTCATTGATGGGTATTGATGCCGAGCACCCGATGATAGGACGCGACCTGACGGCAGAACCTGACGGTTTGCCAGGACGCGCCATGATGCAGTACGAACAGAACTATGCCTGGATGGAAGGAAATAATGCGGTGGTGCTGCGGTCGAACAAGGCACCCACTCATGCTATTTATGACCGTACTACAAAAGAACTGAAGCCGCAGAAGCCGTCAGTGGATGCCGCAGTCATGGAACAGCGTGCGCTAGGCCACGTGCTGCTGCCGTCGATACTTTATCGCGAGCAGGATTACCACATGGCTGACGAGATGCCGCCAGCAAAGCGCTGAAAATACATATTCAGAGAAAAATGACGGCGGGGAATACACCAATTGCAAAGACAAAGAGTACCCACTCCATGCCCCAGCGTTCCAGGTGACCTGTCATGTGCAGGATGATGGCGAGAATGGCACTGATATTAAAGAGAGCGTAGAGCATGATGGTTTGTTTTCCCCAGATAACTTATAGGCGCTGATTATCGAAAGTAGTAATATCAAATCTGATGAATACACTACACAGGATATGTATCCCAATTATTTAAAATTTCCAGCATGGCTGATTGTACTCTGGCTTATCAGCTTGCAGGTACTTGCGCCTTTTGCCCATGCACATCTGGAGGCGGGCGGTATCGATCATGCCAGTGTCATGCATCTGCATATTTCAGCCTCATCTGCACATTTTGCTCATGATACAAACCCTGCGCTGGAAAATCCACATGGGCCGCATCAAATAGTATCCGTTGCACAGGGCATTCCGAAAAAAATCGAGAAATCGGCAGGGGCAGATGTGCTGCCAGTGATGTTCATGGCAGTGTTTGTCCTGCTGGTGACTGCGTTTGTCGGCAGTCGTTATTTTATTCTACCCAATTTTTTTCATTCAATCCGGCATCGAAGTCCACAGCCACAAGCCCCTCCCCGCTTCTGATTTCTCTACCGTGCCCAAAGCCGGATAATGACCAGAAGCTCGCTACTGGTCGCTTGTACGAAATCAGGAGACTTTCATGAATGTCCGTCCGTTTAACCAACTTGCTGTTGGACTAGGCTTCTGCTCGCTGTTGTTGATCTCGCCATTGGCCGGATCGGTCGAGCTTGAGCATCAGGATGTGCTGGAAACCAATCCGGCGCTCAGCCTGAGACAAGTGCTGAACCAGACCTTCAGCCGTAATCCGCAACAGTACCAGTTGCAGGCCAGAGACCGCGATGTGCTGGCACGCCGCTCCCGGTCCGATACCTTTCTGCCGAAACCGCCTGCGCTTTTGTTAACCCATCAGAATGACGCGCTGGGCAGTGGTCGCGGCGAGCGCGAATGGCAAGCGGATATGGAGATTCCGCTTTGGCGCCTGGGGCAGCGCGCGGCAAGAACGGCCGTGGCAGAAAATGCCAGGACCGACCTGGAAGCCAGCAAGGAAAGACTGTTGCTCGAAGCTGCCGGCCAATTGCGTGAGGCCGTATGGGAATTGAAGATGGTAGAGAGCCAGCTGGCACTTGCCAAATTGCGTTACGAAACGGCTGAAGCCTTGCAGCATGATGTCGAACGTCGCCATCAGGCCGGCGAATTGGCCAGGACCGATCTGATGTTGGCGCAGCAGGAGATTCTGCAAGCCAGGACTGAAGTCATACGTGCCGATGCCGAGCTGAACCATGCGCGCCATCGCTACATGATCCTGACCGGCTTGAAACAAATACCAGAACAACTGGAAGAGATGCAATCCTCACTGGAAACCTACAGCGAAGAACATGCGCTGTGGCGTGAAGCTGAAGCCAGGGTGGCCCTGACCGAACAGGAGCGCAACCTGAGCATGGTGGAGAGTAAGGACAATCTGCAGCTGGTGGTGAATACCCGCAGCCAGCGCGGCGCATTCGACAATGCCTACAACGACAGTGTTGGCCTTAGCCTGCGTATTCCGCTTAATACCGAAAGTCACAGAGCGCCCCAGCTGGCTGCCGCCGATATGCATGTCGCGCAGGCTGTTGCCGACCGCGAACGCTTGCGTTTCCAGCTGGAAGCAGCCATGCATGAGGCTGAACACAACCTTGAAGTGACGCGGGCAGAGCTGGAGGTCGCCAATCAGAACCATGCCATTGCCCAGGAAAGCCTACGTCTGACAGACAAGGCTTTTCAACTGGGTGAGATCGATTTGGTTGGCCTGATGCGTACCAGAGCCCAGGCCTATGAGGCGGAGCGTGCCTTGAGGGTGCGGCAGATACAACTGACCTGGGATATTGCCCGGTATAACCAAGCTGTAGGAGTTTTACCATGAAGAAAAATCATTGGAACTGGTTCGCATTGTTTACGGCGCTGCTGATAGTGCAACAGGCTCTGGCAGCTGAAGTGCCGGTAACCCGGATTGTTATCACACCGGCCCAGCAGCAGACCTTGGGCATCAAGGTGGCAGAAATTGCCAAGGATGGCAATCTGGCCAGCCAGCGATTGGCAGGCGAGGTGATGATTCCGGTTTCACAGGAGCGCGTGGTCACTGCGCCGCAGTCCGGTCTGGTCGCGGCACTGCATGTGGCGGCGGGGCAACAGGTGAAAAAAGGCCAGGTGCTGGCCGAGGTCAGCAGCCCTGATATGGTTGGTTTGCAAAGTGAATATCTGCAGGCCAGGACCCAGCATCAGCTGGCAGCAGACATGCTGGCAAGGGACAAGGAGTTGTATCAGGAAGGCATCATTGCGCAGCGGCGTTTTCTGACGACGCAGAGTCGTTATGCCGAGACTTCTGCCATACTTTCCCAGCGCAAACAGGCTTTGTTGCTGGCTGGCATGAGTAGCGCAGGTATCAGTCAGTTGCAGAAAAGCGGGACCATGAGCAGCAGTCTTGCTTTGACGACTCCGATAGACGGACAGGTGCTTGAGCAGATGGCAAAGGTCGGGCAGTGGGTGGAAATGGCGGCACCACTTTATCGTGTCGCGACACTCAGTCCGCTCTGGCTGGAAATTCGTGCACCGATCGGTCTGCTCGATAAAGTTCGCCCCGGCCTGTTAGTCAGAATGCCGAATAGCGGCGTTGAAGGCAAGTTGATCAGTGTGATTCGCAACGTCAACAAAAGCGATCAGACCATACAATTGCGTGCCGAAGTCAGTCAGGGCGCCGAAAAGCTTTATCCCGGGCAATACGTGGAAGTCGAGATCGTGCCTGAACATGGCCCCGAAGCTGTGCAGCAGCAGTTTGTTGTACCAAAATCCGCAGTGGTCAGAAGCGGTGCCAGTTACTATGTTTTTGTGCAGAGCGGAGAGGGCTTCGTCGCAACCGCAGTTGAAGTGATCCGTGAAAAATCCGGTCAGGTTTCAATCAGGGCCGACCTGAGCGGCAAGGAGAAAGTCGCTGTGGCCGGCACAGCTTCCATCAAGGGCAAGTGGCTGGGCGTGGGAGACGAATGATGCTGACTCGCCTCATCCAGTTTGCATTGACCCAGCGGTTGCTGATGCTGGTAATGACAGGACTGTTGCTCGGACTCGGTGTCATTTCTTACCGTGCCTTACCGATTGATGCCTTCCCTGACGTTTCCACTACTCAAGTCAAGATTATCATCAAGGCGCCGGGCATGACGCCGGAAGAAGTGGAAAGCCGGATCACCTCGCTGATCGAGGTGGAGATGCTGGGCCTGCCGCGGCAGACCATGCTGCGTTCCGTTGCCAAATACGCGATGACCGACATCACGGTTGATTTCGCCGAAGGAACCGACATCTACTGGGCCCGGCAGCAGGTAGCCGAGCGTCTTGGAAGTGTATGGGACAGTTTGCCGGCCGATATCTCTGGCGGCATGGCGCCGATGACCACCCCGCTGGGCGAGATGTTCATGTTCACCATCGAGAGCGATAAACTGAGTCTGCAGGAAAGACGCAGCCTGCTGGACTGGGTCATCCGGCCACAATTGCGCACGGTGCCTGGAGTGGCGGACGTCAATGCGCTCGGCGGGCTGGTGCGTACCTTCGAGGTGATTCCGGACAATGCCCGCATGTATGCCAGGTCTGTGACCTTGCAGGATTTGCAGACCGCGTTGACCCAGAACAACAGCAACGATGGTGCTGGGCGTCTGGATGATGGCGAAGAGGCGCTTCTGGTGCGCTCGGAAGGCCGTTTTGTCACGCTGGAAGATGTCGCCAACACGGTCATCCGCAGTGAGCGGGGTGCGCCTTTGCGCATCATGGATGTAGCTGAAGTGAAGATAGGCGAACTGACCCGTTATGGCGCTGTTACCAGCAACGGCAAGGGCGAAGCGGTACAAGGCCTGGTGCTGGGCTTGCGCGGGGCCAATGCCCAGTTGCTGGTGCACGGCGTCAAGGACAAGCTGGCAGAGATCGCACCGAGCCTGCCAGCCGGCGTCTCGATCAATGTGTTTTATGACCGTGGCAGTCTGGTTGAGCGCGCGATCAACACCGTATCCAAAGCGCTGATCGAGGCCATCGTGCTGGTGTTGATTCTGCTGGTGCTGTTTCTCGGCAACTTGCGTGCCGCGCTCACTGTGGCGCTGGTGTTGCCGCTTGCGGCACTGATTACCTTCATCCTGATGCAGCAGTTCGGCATTTCTGCCAACCTCATGAGTCTTGGCGGGCTGGCGATCGCCATCGGCATGCTGGTCGATGCGGCCGTGGTCGTGGTCGAGAACATCGTTTCCCATCTGGCCGACAACAAACGCGCCGAGAGTTTGCCGCGCCTGCATCTGATCTACCGCGCTGTACGTGAAGTCAGTGTGCCCATGGCTTCTGGCATCATGATCATTATCATCGTCTTTCTGCCGCTATTGACCTTGCAGGGGCTGGAGGGCAAGCTGTTTTCACCGGTGGCGTTGACTATCGTCTTTGCCCTCGGTGGCTCCCTGTTGCTGTCACTGACGGTGATTCCGGTGCTGGCGTCCTTTTTGCTGAAGAAGGTCTCTCATGAAGAGCCCTGGCTGGTGCGCAAGGCGCAGGCAGTTTATCTGCCGTCACTGCATTGGGCACTGGCACATAGTCGTATTGTCATCGGCAGTGCACTGCTGGCACTGGCATTGACTGCGCTGGCCTATTTGCAGATCGGCAAGACTTTCATGCCGACTATGGATGAGGGCGACATCATCATCGGCGTCGAGAAGCTGCCTTCGGTCAATCTGCAGCAAAGCGTGGAGACCGATTTGATGATACAGCGCGCCATCATGGAAAACGTGCCGGAGGTTCAGGGCATCTATTCCCGCGTGGGTTCCGATGAGTTGGGGCTGGACCCGATGGGGCTCAACCAGACCGATAATTTTCTCGTACTCAAACCGCAGTCCGAATGGCGCGTGAAGACCAAGGAAGGCTTGATCGACCATTTGCGTGAAGTGATGGAGCAGATGCCAGGTATCGCCTACAGCTTTACACAACCGATCGATATGCGGGTCAACGAGATGATTCTTGGCGTGCGCGGTGATCTTGCCATCAAATTGTTCGGCCCCGACCTTGATGTGTTGGCGCAAAAAGCCGAGCAGATGGTGTCGGTGCTGCAGAGCATAGAAGGCAGTGAGGATGTCTATACGCCGCAGAATAGCGGCATCCAGTATCTGCAGGTTGAGATCGACCGCATGGCCGCCGGCCGTCTGGGCTTCACCATTGCCGAAGTCGAAGCCATTCTCAGATTGCAACTGGAGGGCAAGGTGCTCGACATCGTGCAGGAAGGTCAGCGCCGTACGCCGCTGATGATCAGGGGCAATGAGGGGCTGCGGAAATCACCGGCGGAGTTTGCCAACCTCTTGTTGACCTTGCCCGATGGCAGCAATGTGCCCTTGTCGACGGTAGCCAGGCTGGAGCGTGTTGAAGGGCCGGTGAAGATCGATCGCCAACGTGCCGCGCGCATGGTGGTAGTGACTGCCAATGTGCGCGACCGCGATCTGGTGGGTTATGTGGAAGAAGCGAAAGCCAGGATAGCCAGTGAGGTGAAACTGTCTGAAGGCTACTCAATCCTGTGGGGCGGCCAGTTCGAGAATCAGCAGCGTGCGGCAGCGCGGCTTTCCATGGTGGTGCCGGTGGCGCTCGGTCTGATTTTTCTGCTCCTGTTCGCCACTTTTGGCTCGGCCGGACAGTCAATGCTTATACTCTCCAATATTCCGTTTGCCATGATAGGTGGTGTCTTTGCCTTGTGGTTGTCGGGCGAGTATCTATCTGTGCCGGCATCGGTCGGCTTCATCGCGCTACTGGGGATTGCCGTATTGAATGGTGTGGTCATGGTGACCTATTTCAACCAACTGGCAGCCAGCGGTATGGCGCTGGCAGACGTCGTTATCGAGGGTGCAAAGAGGCGGCTACGGCCAGTACTGATGACGGCTTTCATTGCAGCGTTCGGCTTGGTGCCGCTAGTGTTCGCCAGCGGCCCCGGATCGGAGATTCAGCGGCCGCTGGCCATTGTCGTCATTGGCGGACTGGTAACTTCCACACTGCTGACCCTGATATTGCTACCCATACTCTATCGCCGTTTCGGGAGGTCCTGATATGCAACAAGCTTTATTAACCCTGATCGTATCGCCCGAGCTGGAGGAATCTCTGGTCGACTGGCTACTGGAGCAGGAGCATGTGCACGGATTTACCAGCATGCAGGTCTATGGCCATGGTTCCGGTATCTCGACGATGACCGTAGGTGAACAGGTGATGGGTCGGCAGAAGCGCACCCAGTTCATGGTACATGGGGAAACACCCGGACTGGAAAGACTTTTGCAGGGCCTGCGGCAGGAATACCCAAAGGCCGGGTTGCATTACTTTCTTTCGCCTGTCATCAGCGCCGGACCGATAGCAGGAGAGTCTCCTGAGTAATGACATACCTCTAAAAACAGTTAGCCACAGAGGAACAGAGGACACAGAGTCAAAGCAAATGCACACCGCGCTATCGCGGCAGACGATGACTGGCACCATGCATACATTCAGTGACTGGTTTTCTCTGTGAACTCTGTGTCCTCTGTGGCAAGATTGGTTTTCCTAAGCTGAATCGCTAAACCCATGACTTTTGAAGGGTTTCTGTGGCCACCGATATGCAGCTTTTACTTGCATTTCATGCCACTTTCGCGTAACTTCGGCCCATTGCTGGGGGTCTGCAAAGCGTCTGTTTTGTAGTGAGAAACACCCTTTGAACCTGATGCGGGTAATGCCGCCGTAGGGAAGCAGTTTTAGCGCTTCTCTACTAACTATTGAATAGCGGAAGCGTAAAACAGCTTCCCTATGACCAAACTGGTAGGGAATGCAGATTCACTGTGCTCCTTACGTAATAAATGAACCTGGAGCACCATCGTGAACACAAGCGACAAAAATCTCACCCAATTCCTCAACGAAACGGCCGAAGTCGATGTCGGCACCACGCAGCCTTTCGCCAAGTCCCGCAAGATTTATGTAGAAGGATCACGTCCGGACATCCGTGTGCCATTCCGCGAGATCAGCCTGTCCGATACGCCATCTGTCTTTGGTGCCGAGAAGAACCCGCCAGTTGTGGTTTACGACACTTCCGGCCCTTATACCGATCCTTCAGTAAAAATCGATATCCGTGATGGTTTGCCTGCTTTGCGCGCTGGCTGGATTGCTGAGCGTGGCGATGTTGAGCAACTGGATGGACCAAGCTCGGAATTCGGTCAGCAGCGCAAAACCGACCCGGAGTTGGCGCAAATGCGCTTTAACCTGACGCGCAAACCCTTGCGTGCCAAGTCCGGCATGAATGTCAGCCAGATGCACTACGCACGCAAAGGTATCATCACGCCGGAGATGGAATTCATCGCGATTCGCGAGAATCAGCGCCGCGAAAACATGAGCGAGCTGCTGCAAACCCAGCACAAGGGCCATGATTTCGGCGCCAGCATCCCCAAGGTCATCACGCCGGAATTCGTGCGTGATGAAGTCGCCCGTGGCCGTGCCATTATTCCTGCCAACATCAACCACCCGGAAATCGAGCCGATGATTATCGGCCGTAATTTTCTGGTGAAGATCAACGCCAACATCGGTAACTCCGCGCTGGGTTCTTCCATCAGCGAAGAGGTCGAGAAGATGGTCTGGGGTACGCGCTGGGGCGGCGATACCGTCATGGATCTGTCCACTGGAAAGAACATTCACGAAACCCGCGAATGGATCATCCGCAATAGCCCGGTGCCGATCGGTACCGTACCTATTTATCAGGCGCTGGAGAAGGTCGATGGCAAGGCTGAAGACCTGACCTGGGAAATCTTCCGTGACACCCTGATCGAGCAGGCCGAGCAGGGCGTGGATTACTTCACCATCCATGCCGGTGTACGCCTGGCTTACATCCCGATGACTGCCAAACGTATGACCGGCATCGTCTCGCGCGGCGGATCCATCATGGCCAAGTGGTGTCTGGCGCACCATAAGGAATCCTTCCTCTACGAACACTTTGAGGACATCTGCGAGATCATGAAGCAGTATGATGTCAGTTTCAGTCTGGGTGACGGACTGCGTCCCGGCTCAATCTACGATGCCAATGACGAAGCCCAGTTTGCCGAGCTGAAAACCTTGGGCGAACTGACCCAGATTGCCTGGAAACATGACGTACAGTGCATGATCGAAGGTCCCGGTCATGTGCCCATGCACCTGATCAAGGAGAACATGGACCTGCAACTGGAGCATTGCGGCGAAGCCCCGTTCTATACGCTCGGCCCGTTGACCACCGACATTGCTCCTGGCTACGACCACATCACCTCGGGCATCGGCGCCGCCATGATCGGCTGGTACGGTTGCGCCATGCTGTGCTACGTGACCCCGAAGGAACATCTGGGCTTGCCGGACAAGGAAGACGTGCGCGTTGGCATCATCACCTACAAGATCGCCGCCCATGCCGCCGACCTCGCCAAGGGCCATCCGGGCGCGCAGATCCGCGATAATGCCTTGTCCAAGGCGCGCTTCGAGTTCCGTTGGGAAGACCAGTTCAACCTCGGCCTCGATCCGGAAAAAGCCAAGGAGTTCCACGATGAGACCCTGCCGCAGGAAGGCGCCAAGCAGGCACATTTCTGCTCCATGTGCGGCCCGCATTTTTGCTCCATGAAGATCACGCAGGATGTGCGCGACTACGCCGACAAGCTGGGCGTGGACGAAGCGGAAGCGCTACAGAAGGGCATGCAGGAAAAGGCCGTCGAGTTCGTCAAGAAGGGTAGCGAGGTTTACCAGAAGGTCTGATATCAGCGATCTGAACGCAGAACCGGAGGCCATTAAAAAAACAGCCAGCATGAAGCTGGCTGTTTTAATTTAGGTCTTTAACAAAAAAGCTATTTTGTCAGTAGCTAACATGTACTAATGACGGCTATCCATAGTTTGTTAGAATGACCTCTTATTGAAAGTTGACATTGACCACACTCAAACTCCCATCCACCAAAGCCAAAGCTGGCAAATCGGCGCACAAGCCGGTTCGACGTCCTGACGCTGCCAAGCGTGAGCGTGCGAGTACTCCAGCCCCGGCAGAGAAGTCTCAACCCCTTGCATCACAGCCTGAGCAAGCGCCGCTAGCGGCCAAACCTGAGCGCCAGCGCAATCATCGGTATGATGGCAAACCACGCGAACCTGTGGCGCCGGATAGCCGTGCCCCTGCCGAGCGTCCATTGCAGCGCGGCGAGTTCAAACGCGATGAATACAAACGCAATCCACCTAACACATTGGTCCAGGGCCGGGACACGCCACGACGCGGCGGCAAGGCGCGGGATGGTTTCGAGCAGGGTGATTTCAATCAGGATCGCGCAAGCAATCCAATGTATGCCCCCAAGCCGCTTGCCTCTAATCCGGATTTTCCGCGCCTGTCAAAACGCATGGCGGAGCTGGGGCTGTGCTCGCGTCGCGAAGCGGATGAATGGATCGTCAATGGCTGGGTAAAGGTTGATGGCAAGGTGGTCGATGTGCTGGGTACTCGTGTCGCGCCGGATGCCGGAATCGAAGTCAGCAAGGCGGCCGAAAAGCATCAGTCGGAAATCGTCACGATATTGCTGCACAAGCCGGTGGGCTATGTTTCAGGACAGGCCGAAGATGGTTATGAGCCTGCCGTGGTGCTGGTGCACCCGGATAATCAATGGGAAGAAGACCCGGTCAGAAAGACATTTCAGCGCGGATTTCTCAGGGGCCTGGCGCCGGCCGGCCGTCTGGATATCGATTCAACCGGTTTGCTGGTATTGACGCAGGATGGCCGCGTCGCCAGGCAGTTGATAGGAGAAGATTGGAACATCGAGAAGGAATACCTGGTCAGGGTCGAGGGTACTTTGTCCGCAGAGGGGCTGAAGAAACTCAATTTCGGTTTGGCGCTGGATGGGGTGGCGCTTAAGGTCGCCAAGGTTTCCTGGCAGAACGAAGACCAGCTGCGCTTTGTGCTGCGCGAGGGCAAAAAACGCCAGATTCGCCGTATGTGCGAGCTGGTGGGGCTGCATGTCGTCGGACTCAAGCGCGTGCGAGTTGGCAGCGTCACGCTGGGGAAATTGCCGATGGGGCAATGGCGCTATCTCAAACCGGGTGAGCGTTTCTAGTTTACGTATTGATCAGAAGAAAGAGTTTTAGTTTATGGAATTGATGTTGTTGTTGAAGGCCTTCATTCTAGGTGTGGTCGAAGGCGCAACCGAGTTTCTGCCGGTCAGCAGTACTGGTCACTTGATTATTATCGGCGACCTGCTCAGTTTCAATGACGAAAAGAGCAAGGTGTTCAATATATTCATTCAGTTGGGCGCGATTCTGGCGATCTGTTGGGAATATCGCATACGTTTGCAGCATGTCGCCAGTGGGGCATTGAATGACAGGGCAGCGCAACGCTTTCTGATCAATCTGGGCGTGGCCTTCATGCCGGCCGCATTGCTCGGTCTGGCATTTCACAGCCAGATCAAGGCTTACCTGTTTTCACCATTTACAGTTGCCATTGCCCTCATAGCCGGTGGTTTTGTCATTCTGATTGTTGAAAAATTCGCACCGGTACCAGTCACGGAAACCGTAGACGATATGAGCATCAAACAGGCGCTGAAGGTGGGCTTTGCCCAATCCCTGGCACTGATTCCAGGGGTTTCGCGTTCTGGGGCCACCATTCTGGGTGGCATGCTGTTCGGTCTGTCGCGTAAGACGGCAACCGAATTCTCGTTCTTTGTTGCCATCCCCATCATGTTTGCTGCTACGACTTATGATCTGATCAAGAACCGGGATTTATTGGTCTGGGGCGATGTCTCAGTATTTGCCGTCGGCTTCATTACCGCATTTTTTGCTGCGTTGCTGGCAGTCAAGACGCTGGTACGTTATGTGGCGCATCATGATTTCCGCCTCTTTGCCTATTACCGTATTGTATTTGGTTGCATCGTGCTGGCTTATTTCTGGAATGCCGCATGAATGATTACGAGCGACTGGTTGCGACACTTCTGCGTTTTGAGCAGGAGGCGAAACTTAGGCCGCTGACATTGGGTGAGGCGCTGAATAGCCTGGCCGGCAACGCCTATGCACTGATTGCGCTGATATTGGTCATTCCGTTTGTGCAGCCAGTGCCACTCGGTCCAATCACGGTACTGGGCGGCATCACTTTCATCATTCTCGGTTGGCAGATGTGGCGCGGGTATGCCTCGCCCATGCTGCCAAAAAAGATGCGCAATATCGAAATGAGCGAGAATTCGTGGCGCATGCTGGGTAATACCTGTTTGAAAATTGTGAACTTCTGTCACAAGTTTACCAAGCGGCGCATGCTCAGTTTGGTGGAAGGCCGGCAAGGGCAAAAAATCGGCGGTATGATCCTGATGGTTTCCGGAGCTTTGATGACGATACCGTTCGGCGTCCTGCCACTAAATAACTCATTGCCGGGCCTGGCGATCCTGTTCTTCTGCTTTGGTGATATGGAGAGTGACGGCTTGATGACAATGATTGCATTTGGCTGGATCGTTGTTACTATTATTTATTTCTCAGCCTTCTTTATTGGCCTTTATTTTCTTGGTAATGAAGTGTTTGAATATCTGAAATTTGGAACATGAATCGAGTGCAGACATGAAAAAAATACTTAAATATGGGGCTTTTGCTCTGGTCGGCCTGATTGTCCTGGTTTTGGTGGTTGTGGCTGTGGTGGCGGCTACATTCAATCCCAATGATTACAAACCGCTGGTGGTGAAGTTGGTGCAGGAGAAAAAACAGCGCACCCTGAATATCGAAGGCGATATCAAGCTCGCCTTCTGGCCCAAGATAGGTGCCAATCTTGGCAAAATCTCTCTTTCTGAGCACAAGAGCGATAAAGAGTTTGCCTCGGTCGATGGCCTGCAGGTTTCCCTCGCATTACTGCCATTGCTGAAGAAAGAACTCATTGTCGATACGATTTATGTCGATGGCGCCCGTGCCAATATCGTGCGCTATGAGGACGGTACGACAAACTTTGATGACTTGTTGAGCGAAGATGAGAGCGAATCCGAGCAGATCAAGTTCGATGTTGATGGCGTTATTGTCACCAATTCGGCCGTGACTTATACCGATCTGCAGGTGGGCAATGAAGTCCAGTTGAGCAAGTTCAACCTCAAGGCAGGCCATGTGGCTTTAGCCCAGCCGTTTGATCTGTCCACGGATTTTGAACTGGCAGCGACCAAACCGGCACTGAAGGTGGCAGCCAAAATAGAAGGCAACTTCATGGCTGATCCTGAGCAGAAGCATTTTGTGGCAAAAGGTCTGGATGCCAATGTGCAGGGTGATTTTGCCGGCGGCAAGGATGTCGAGGTGCAAATCTCGGGTGATGTTGATGCAAAACCGGAGAATACCGAATTACTGGTAGATGGCTTGAAATTGGCGCTGACCGGTAATTTCGACGGTGCCAGGGTCGCTGTTGATTTGGCAGCACCAAAACTGGTGGTACTGAAAGATGAAGTCAGCGGCAAGGAAGCCAGACTGAGCCTCAGTCAGGAAAAAGGCAGCGATACATTCAAGGCCAACATGGTGCTGGCAGATATCAAGGGCTCGCCAAAAGCCTTGCAAAGCAGTGGCATCAGTGGCGACATTTCGGCCAAACAGGGCGCACGTACTGTGCAGGGCAAGTTTTCTTCGCCTTTTAGCGGCAATATCGAAAAACTGATTTTTGAATTACCCAAGCTCGCTGGCAATCTGGACGTGAAAGACCCGGCACTGCCTAATGGTGCAATGAAGGGTGATTTTGCCTTGAAGCTGTATGCCGACGTCAAGCAGGAACAGGTCAAAAGCGATTTCAATCTGGCGATCGACAATACCAAACTGAAGGGCGATGTGGCGGTTGCCGGCTTCGGCAAGCCGAACATCAAGTTCAACCTGAATGCGGATACTCTGGATCTGAACAAACTGCTGGGTCAGCCCGCCGCCGCCAAAACGGAAAAGGCTGCAGAAGGCCCGGCCAAACCGGCCGACCTTTCGGTGCTGAAGGATCTGCTGCTGGAGGGCAAGGTCAGCATCGGCAGCATCATTTATGACAAATACCGGCTGTCTAATCTCAATATGGGCGTCAAGGCTGATGGTGAGCGCCTGACAGTCAGTCCGTTTGCGGTCAAGCTGGACGACTCGCAGATCAAGGGCAGTTTCGCTATCAGCCGTTTTGCCATGCCGGTCTACCATTTCGATGTCGATATCGACAAGCTCGATGCCGATCGTTATTTCGCCAAGACAGAGGGTAAAGCAGAGGCTGCCGACACCAAGCCGGCTGCCGATACGCCGATTGATTTGAGTGCACTGAAGGCGATCAACGCGGATGGCGAGCTCCGTATCGGCTGGCTCAAGCTGGCCAATGTCAAGTCCACCAATGTGCGCATCAAGCTCAAAGCCGATGATGGCGTGGCGCAACTGGCACCGTTCTCCGCCAATCTTTATGAGGGCGCCATGAGCGGGTCGTTGCAGGTGGATGCGCGCAGCACCCCGCAAATCGCGCTCAAACAGAACATGACGGGTATTGCGATAGGCCCCTTGCTGGTGGATGCCATCAATAATGACATGTTGAGCGGCAAGGGTAGCCTCCATCTGGATGTGAAGACCAGCGGTGCGACGGTAGGTGCCTTAAAAAAGTCACTTGGCGGCACAGCCGGCCTGAATCTGGCTGATGGTGCCGTCAAGGGTATTGATATCGCCGGTACCATACGAGGTTACAAGGACAAGCTCAGTTCGCTCAAGGGGCAGGCCAGTGTTGAGGGCGACAAGACGCAGAAGACCGACTTCAGCGAAATGTCGGCTACGTTCAACATCAAGAATGGTGTCGCCCATAACGATGATCTCAACATGAAAGCGCCATTGTTTCGCATCACCGGTAATGGCGATGTCGATATCGGCAATGAAACCATCGACTATCTGGCCAAGCCGACCATCGTCAAGTCACTGGCCGGTCAGGGTGGGGCCGGTCTGGATGAGTTGAGCGGTGTCACCATTCCAGTGAAACTCACCGGCACCTTCGCCAAACCGAAATATGCGCTGGATTTTGCCGGAGTCGCAACGGCTATCGCGCAGAAGAAGATCATCGACAAGGTTGGTGGCAGCAAGGGTGAAGCCGTGCAGAAATTGATGGAGGGCGATACGGCGGGTGGGTTGGAAGGTCTGTTGAAGAAGAAATCCGAACCAGCGCCTGCCGAAAAAACCAAAGACCCGGCAGCGGCGCCACCAGTTGAAGAGAAGCCGGTGAGCAAGGAAGACAAGGTCAAGCAGAAGCTGGACAAGTTGCTCGGTTTCTAGAATAAAAAACCCGCCCCTAGAGGCGGTTTGACATGTGCTGAAGTTTTAATGTTTGTTATGGCCGGGTGCGTTTTCGCTGTTACCGGGTCCGTGAGGGTCATGGCCGGGTGGCACACCGTGATGGTGGTGATGGCAGGCGCTGAGAAAAACCGTCAACAGTACAGATGCAAGTATTGTTTTCATAAAATTCCTTTTATCAAATTAAACAAAAATTGAATTGCGTCGAGCAAACTCCCTAAGATAAACGGATGATAAAGCATCCTGTTGACTCACGCTAAGCTGTTTGCCCCTTTTAAAGGTATCGCCAGATCATGACCGACTTTGCACGCGCACTTATCCAGTGGCAGAAAATCCATGGTCGTCATGAGCTGCCTTGGCAGAATACACGCGATCCCTATGCTATCTGGGTGTCGGAGATTATGCTGCAGCAAACCCAGGTGGCGGCAGTCATTGCCTATTACCAGAAGTTCATGCAACGCTTTCCCGACATTGCCAGTCTGGCTAGTGCCGAGCAAGACGAGGTGCTACAGCATTGGAGCGGTCTCGGTTATTACTCAAGAGCGCGCAATCTGCATGGCGCTGCACAAATTCTGATGCAGGAATATACAGGCCGCTTTCCGGAGAATTTCGAAGCAATTCAAAGTCTGCCAGGTATCGGTCGCTCTACTGCCGCCGCCATTTCCAGCTTTGCTTTCAATCACCCTCAACCGATTCTTGATGGCAATGTTAAACGTGTTTTCGCCCGCCATTTTCTGGTCGAGGGCTGGCCCGGACTGCCCAAGGTAGAAAAACAGTTATGGCAGCTGGCCGAAAGTCTGATGCCGCAAACCGAGGTCATCGCCTATACGCAGGGTTTGATGGATCTGGGGGCAACCTTGTGTACACGCAGCAAGCCGCGTTGCAATGCCTGCCCTTTGCAACCCACATGTGGCGCTTACAGGGAAAACCGGATGAAACTGCTGCCAGAAGCCAAGCCGCGCAAGGTGTTGCCGGAGAGAAGTGTCACCCTGCTGCTCCTGCAGCAGGGAGATGAGATTCTGTTGGAAAAGCGTCCACCCAGTGGCATCTGGGGAGGGCTCTGGAGCCTGCCGGAAGTAGCGGATAGTGTCGGTGGACAAGCGCTTGCTCGCGAGCGCTATGGACTGGAAACGGAGCTTCTGCCGCGTTTGCCGATGCTGACACATACTTTTACCCACTTTCGTTTGCACATCACACCGCAACCCTTGCGTATCACCAGAAATTTGAATCAGGCCAGGCAGGCGTCGTTTGTTTTTCTGAATCATGAAGATGCGATCAGTGCTGCCTTGCCGACGCCAATCAGAAAAATACTCCGCGGATTCAATTCTAGCCCGCCTTGCGAAAAGTCAGGTTGACGCGCTGATTAGCCAGCGTGGGATGGCGGTTCGCCTCGATGGGCAAAATACCATGAAAGCGCAGACGGTCGACACCGCCCCAGACCACCACATCCCCATGCGTGAGCGTTAATCGCAAGGCACGATCCTGACGCTTCAACCCGCCGAAGAGAAAGATGGCCGGAATGCCGAGAGAAACCGAGACGATGGGCTGGCTGAAGTCCTGCTCGTCCTTGTCCTGATGCAGGCCCATTTTGGCACCGGGTTCGTAACGATTGATCAGGCAGGCATCCGGCTGAAAGTCGCTGAATCCGGCGGCGTTTGCGGCATGCTGTGCCAGTGATGAGAAAATATCCGGCATGCGCGGCCATGGCTTGCCACTGACCGGGTCTGTTGTTTCATAGCGGTAGCCATGCCGGTCCGACACCCAGCCCAATGCACCGCAACTGCTGGTTCGGACAGACATCTTCTGGTCGCCGGGAGTGGTCATTGCGTGCAAGGGCGCTTCTGCAAGTATCTGGTTCAACGCTTCCAGCAGCGCCATTTCATGACTGAGCGCAAACTCACGCAGTACCCAGGATTCAGAGCCGATTTGCAGTTTTCTGAAGTCTGCCAATGCGTCAAACAGATCCATTCATGACCTTTGAATAAATGTAAAAAAGCCCCCTGACCTGCGGAAGGGGGCTTTTAACAGCTTGCTTATCAACTAACAGTGGGAGAGCGGCAGGCTTAGATATCGCCCCAGCTTTCGTCCCACATGCAGTGCTTGATGGTATGGCGGTTCTTGATCAGTTCGTCGATCGAAGGCTCGTCATTCAGTGCACGCTTGATCGCCAGCTTGGTGGCTTCATAGTTGTTCTTGTACATGTCGGCCTTGTCCAGTTTGCCCTCCTTCGCCAGTGCGGCACAGCCCGGGTCAATCCAAACCAGGCTGACGATACACAAATCATTCACCTGGTCTTTCGGGATAATGCCTTCAATCACACAATCAACAATCGCATCTGCAGTCGCAGCCTGGACCACACCGCCGAACAGTTCGATATTGGTAGAGTCTTTGAGGGTGACTTTAGGCACCATCAAGGCTGCCGGGCGCACCAGTTGATTGATGTCGCGCACGACAAACATCGCAGTGTGACCTTTGCTTTGCGCCATCATGTTGGCAAATGCGGCGCCTACAGGGCCATCAACAGCGCCGATGAGGATTTCCGGCATGGCGGCGGTAACGTCTTTGCCTTCGCTGTAAACTGTGGCTTCACCAGCCTTGAAAACGATTTTGGACATGGAATTCCTTTGATTAACGAGTGGGGGAAAGCGCTATTTTACCGAAGCATGCGGCAATCAACAAATGCCGGCAACCGGGTAAGCAGATTGAAAATCAATTGCTTAGGATGGTGCTGTATGGGTCAAAGCGATGCCTTGCTTAACTGCATGTCCCGATGCGGAATTCCGGCATCCGGGTATTCTTCGCTGCACACGGTGAAACCGGCTCTATTGTAGAAAGGAATGGCATGACTCTGTGCCGAGAGCTTGACAGGTTGCCAGCCATGAAGCTGGCACAGGCGAATGGCATTTTGTAATAAGGCGGTGCCGACGCCCTGCCCACGCCAGGCGGGCAAAACCGCCATGCGGCCGATGTTGCCATTGCCCAGTATGCGGGCACAGCCGATGGCGTTCCCTGACCAATCAAGCGCCAACAGATGCATGGCTTCCACATCCAGTTCATCCCATTCCAGCGCGGGCGGTACATGTTGCTCCCGGATAAAAACCGCAGTGCGTATGGCGCTTAACTGGTCTTTGCCTGCCGGCCAATCAACTTCTCTGATCTCGAACAAGGCGGTTTGACCGGCCTGGTTCAATTCGGCTCGGCATCTATATTCTGTTGCATCTTTGCTGCAGACTCTTCGATGGAAGCGGCGGCAGCTTTGGCATCTTTCAATACCTCGCGTTGCTCTTCTGCAATCTTCGGGGCCGGATCTGTTGGTGAGCAGCCGGTTAAAGTGGAACCGAACAATATCAAAGCGAAAGAAATAAAACCGAAAGAAATGAATTTTTGGATGAGATCTTGCATGGTGGGTCTCCTCGCTGCAGACTTGCAGCCATAAGTACTTCCGTGCATTATGCAGCATCTTTTTGACCAAACAAACAAGGGAAAATCAATGAACAAATATCTGGCAGTGTTGGGGCGCGTACTGCTCGCTCAAATCTTTCTGGTGCAGGTTTTCATGCTGCTCAACAGTTTCATGAGCAATCCTGTCGGCTACGAACAATACCAGATGGGGCTTGCCGGTCATGGCCTGCCCGGTGTGTTTGCGCCGCTGATTATTCTGATTCAGACTCTCGGCGGCCTTGCGCTGCTACTGGGTTACAAGACACGCATGGCGGCCATTATCATGGCGGTTTATGCCTTGTTTATCATGCTGGCCGGACTGACCCCCGCGCCGCTGCAATATCTTGCCATTGTTGGCGGTTTACTGGTGCTGGCTTCTGCTACCGAAACGCCGTTCAGTCTCGACAGCTGCCGGAAAAAGGCCTGATACAAAGCAGAAAAGGCGCCAACGGCGCCTTTTCTGCTTTCAATATCGCTTAGGCTGACTTGAGGTTTTTCGGTAACTGGAATACGACGTTTTCTACCACGCCCTGCAATTCGGATACCTTTACCGCACCAAGTGATTGCAGTTTGGCAATCACTTCCTGTACCAGTACCTCGGGCGCTGAAGCCCCGGCTGAAATGCCTACATGCTTCTTGCCCTGGACCCACTCGGGCTTGAGGTGGCTGGCATTATCTACCATATAGGCTTCCACCCCCTGATTCTGCGCGACTTCGCGCAGGCGGTTGGAGTTTGAGCTGTTAGGTGAGCCGACGACGATGACCAGGTCGCAGTCTTTTGCCATGATTTTCACGGCATCCTGACGATTCTGGGTGGCGTAGCAAATGCTGTCGCTACGCGGGCCCTGGATCTCCGGAAATTTCTTTTTTAATGCCTTGACTATCATTGCTGCATCGTCAATCGATAACGTGGTTTGCGTCACGTAGGATAGTTTCGTCGGGTCAGTGACCTTCAGCGCCTCGACATCCTCCGGCGTCTCCACCAGGTACATGCCACTATCAGACTGGCCCATGGTGCCTTCCACCTCGGGGTGTGCCTTGTGACCGATCATGATGATTTCGCGGCCGGCCTGATGCATCTTGTCTACTTCTATATGTACCTTGGTTACGAGTGGGCAGGTGGCATCGAATACACGCAGACCGCGTTGCTCGGCCTCCTCGCGTACGGCTTTTGATACGCCATGAGCACTGAAAATAACGGTATTGCCTGTCGGCACTTCATCCAACTCTTCGATAAAGATGGCGCCCTTGTTTTTCAGCTCATCGACGACGAATTTGTTGTGTACGACTTCGTGGCGTACATAGATAGGCGCACCGAATTTTTCCAGTGCTTGTTCAACGATGATGATGGCACGGTCGACACCGGCACAAAAGCCTCTGGGGTTGGCGAGGAGAATATCCATATTGATTTCTAGTCTTGGTTGATTAATGGCCCAGCCAGTGGGCGAATGTCAGCAGCAATAATATTCCGACCATAAGGAACAGCACGCGCCAAACCAGGCCGATGGCGCTCTGCAGGCAGTCGGCATCGGCTTCGTCACCCAGACCGAGCTCTGGACGAAAGACAACGACGCCTTTGTATGGCAAGGGCTCACCCAATTTTACACCGAGCGCGCCAGCGCCGCTGGCGAGAATAATACCTAAAGCCTTGTTGGGCCAGGATGCTGCCTGCGCACGCCAGCAGTAGATGGCATCTTCGAAGTCGCCGACAATGGCAAAGCAAGCGGCGGTGACCCGGGCCGGTAGCCAGTCGATCACTTCAAATACCTGTTCGCCAAAGTGATTGAAGACATTACCATCCTGAGGATGCCATTCGATTTTGAGCAAATAGGCCAGACGATAAAGCACGGCGCCAGCCGGGCCCAGAACTGCAAACCAGAAAATCGGGCCGAACAAGCCGTAATGCGCGCGCTTCAGTGTGCTTTCAATGCTGACTTTTGAAAGTTGTGCCTGGCTGTAGTTATCCGCATCGTCGCCTTCCCAGTCTTTGTATTGCGCTCTCGCCAGATCGATATTCTGGTCTCGCAGGGAGCTGACGATCTGTTCAGCGCGTCGCTCGAACTGGCTGAAGCGAACTGTCAGATAAAGGACAACAATGCTGAACAGCAAACCGGCCAGGAGGTTGATGTACCACAGGCTGAAATAAACCGCGCCGATCAGAAGCGACGGGACCAGTGCCCCCAGTATCCAGGCGATAAGGCCGTGCAATTTCTTGCCATCATTGAAGTTGCGTTCCAGCCAGTGCGCATAAGGGTGGAACAGGTGTTGCAGCAGGTCCAGCTGACGATGTGGCCGGTAGTAAGTCAGCAGCAGAGCTGCCAGTAGTGCGAGAAAATTCATGAGCTTTTGCTCCAGGCTGTTTTTGCGGACAGAGGTTCTTCCGCCAGCGGCATTTCAACATGCAGTATGCTGGATTCGACAATCTCCAGCGTTGGCAGGCGCAGGCTCATGTTGTGTTGTCCGGAGTAATCAAGCAGAGCCGAGTAGGCCTTGCCGTAAGCAAACAATGGATGTGCCTTGATTTCTGCTATCACTACTTTCCTCATTGGAATGGTCTCGATTTTGAGCGGCGCAGCCGGCATCCTGTCCTTGGCTATGATGAAACCGGCACGGGCCTTCAACTCCTTGTATGGCGTATTTCTCGGGTCGGAGAGTATCAGCGTGATTTGTGCCCCCGGATCTATTCCCTGCTGCCGGAGTATGAACCTTACTTCATCGTGCTTGGAGACGAGTTTGGAGTAGGCACCTTCGGCATCCAGATAGGCATAGTAATAATCGCCACGTTCGCCGGTCTCGACTTTTGCAGACGAGAACAGACCCCACCACCATAGAATGGTGACAACAGGAATCAGGAATACGATCAGAAAATAGGGCCAGTGTTTTTTCACGAGATGTCTGGAGGCAAAGTCTTGTTCACCGATAAGTGAATACCGATGAAAGATAACACAATCTGCGGGCACCATGCACTAGGCAGCCACTTAATCAGGGGTTCGCCGGCAGGCATTGTTGGTATAATCGCGTAATTCATTAATTTTAGACAGCTAACGCGCATTCCAATCATGAAAAATACCGCAACGCTTTTGATTACATGCCCGGACCAGAAGGGGCTGGTTGCGGCAATTGCCGATTTTCTCTATCAGCATAATGCCAATATTCTCCATGCAGATCAGCATCAGGACAGCGAAAATAATCTGTTTCTCATGCGCGTAGAGTGGGATCTGGAAGGGTCATCTCTCAGTCTTGAGGGCTTTGCCAAAGAGTTTGCGCCAATAGCCGGTCGTTTCAATATGGATTGGCAACTGAAGTCCACGCAAAAGCGCTCGCGTGTTGCCATCATGGTGTCACAATATGATCACTGTCTGGCCGACTTGCTGCACCGACATCAGAGCGGCGAACTCAATTGCGAGATTTCACTGATCATCAGTAATCACCGCCATACGGAAAAGCTGGCAGGGTTTTACGGTATCCCGTTTCACCTGATAGAAGTGAGCAGGGACACCAAGTCGCAGGCTGAGGCGCAGGAGTTTGCCTTGTTCGACCAGCATGAGATCGACCTGATTGTGCTGGCGCGCTACATGCAGATATTGTCGCCCGATTTCGTCAAGCGTTACCCGCAACGTATCATCAATATCCATCACTCTTTTCTGCCGGCTTTTATTGGTGCGCGGCCCTATCATAGAGCCTTCGAGCGTGGCGTGAAACTGATCGGTGCCACCAGTCATTATGTGACCGAGGTGCTGGATGAAGGCCCCATCATCGAGCAGGACATCACGCGGATTTCCCACCGCGAGCAAGTGGAAGACCTGATTCAGAAAGGTCGCGACCTGGAACGTGTGGTGCTGTCGCGTGCAGTGCGCTGGCATATTGAAAACCGTATCCTGGTATATGCAAACAAAACGGTCGTGTTCGATTGATGTTTTGCGGTAATTGAAGAACTGCAGAAACCAAAAAAGGAGGCCGAGACCTCCTTTTTTGGTTTCTGCAGGTACTGTTTGAAATAAAACTTTAGTCAGAGCAGCTAAGGGCTGCACTGCTGCCGAGTTTTATTTTTTGCTTTTGTTTTTCTCTGTGAACGCTGTGTGCTCTGTGGCTTGGCTTTAATCAGGTTCTTTTGGCTTGTTAGTCTTTCAGCACGGATTCCAGTGCAAACAACTGTTCGATGCTCTCGCGCTGGCGAATCAAATGATGCTTGTTACCATCCACCATGACCTCGGCAGCACGCGGACGAGTGTTGTAATTGGAGCTCATGCTCATGCCATAGGCACCGGCTGACATGATGGCCAGCAGGTCGCCCTGCTGCAAGGCCAGCTCGCGATCATGGCCGAGGAAGTCGCCGCTCTCGCATACCGGGCCGACGATCTCGTAGATTTGTGTTTCGCCTTCGCCAGGGCTCACCGGCAGAATGTCGTGATAGGCATCATAGAGGGCCGGGCGCATCAGGTCGTTCATCGCCGCATCGACGATGGCAAAGTTCTTCGTTTCGGTGTGTTTCAGGTATTCCACCTTGGTCAGTAGCAGGCCGGCGTTGCCGACCAGCGCACGTCCCGGTTCGAACACCAGCTTGACTTTGCGATTGCCGAGTTTTTGCAGCATGGCTTGTGCGTACTCGGCAAAATCCGGTGGGGTTTCATCCTGATAGCGGATGCCGATGCCGCCACCGGCGTCGATATGCTGGATATGGATGCCGGCCGCTTCGAGCTGGTCGACCAGTGCCAATACGCGGTCGAATGCATCGAGAAATGGTGAAAGCTCAGTGAGTTGTGAACCGATATGGCAATCGACGCCGTGCACGGCGATGCTTTTCATCGTGGCAGCACGCTGGTAGAGGCTGAAGGCATCCTCGTAGGCGACGCCGAACTTGTTGTTCTTCAGGCCGGTGGAAATGTAGGGGTGGGTCTTGGCATCCACATTCGGATTCACGCGTAGTGAAACCGGCGCGCGCTTGTCCATTTCACCGGCGATCTGGTTCAGGCGTTCCAGCTCCGCCGCAGACTCGACATTGAAGCAGAAGATGCCGGCATTCAGCGCGGCGCGCAATTCGTCCGCTGTCTTGCCGACGCCTGAAAATACCACCTTGGCCGGGTCGCCGCCCGCCGCCAGCACGCGTGCCAGCTCGCCGCCAGAGACGATGTCGAAACCTGCACCGAGTCTTGCGAACAGATTAAGAATCGCCAGGCTGGGATTGGCCTTTACAGCAAAACATACTAGATGGTCGGTGCCAGCAAAGCCGGATTCGAATCTGGTAAAAGTCGATTCCAGCGCCTGTCTGGAATAGACATAACAGGGTGTGCTATAAGTACTTGCGATGTCTGCAAGTGAAACGTTTTCGGCATGCAAGGTGCCGTTTTTTGCGATGAATGGATTCACGATTCTCGTTTAGAGCTGTAGTTTTGAAATTGGGCAATGTGAGCCGGCCAGTTATTTCTGAGGTGCCGGCTTGGGTTGCACATCCTGTGGATATTGCTGCTCCGGGATGTAGAGTGGGCCTTTGGTGCCGCATGCAGTCACCAGCAGACACAGCAGAATTGAAAGGCAGAAAAGTCTCATTAGCGTCATTGTCCTTAAAAACTGGATACTAACATAAACCGATGTTTTGGCAGGAGGCGGGCTGGGATTACCGCTCATCTGTCGCCCAAAACCGATTGTCAGTTACGGGTGGATTCCAGCGAATTTTTATAGCAACATATATTTCAGCGTAAAAGGGGGTTAAAAATGGTTCGTTCTAAATCAGATAAGGGATTCACCTTGATAGAGTTGATGATAGTGGTTGCCATTATCGGCATCATTTCGTCAATCGCCTATCCTGCCTATCAGGACTATGTTGCGCGCGGCAAAATTACCGAAGCCACTTCCGGGCTGTCCGATTTGCGTATCAAGCTGGAGCAATACTATCAGGATAACCGTACCTATGCGGGCTATGTCGATGGTACTTGCAACCTTACCAGCAACGGCAAGCCTGCGATTAATTCAGATAACTTTACCTTTGCCTGCGCAAGCGATGCCGACACTTATACGATCACTGCAACTGGTAGTGGTACGGCGGGCATGAGCGGCTATAGCTATGATATCAACCAGGGCAATGTCAAGAACTCTACTGTGCCCGGTGGCAGCGGCGCTTGCTGGATCATGAAGAAAGGCGGCTCATGTTAGTTGGTCGCATCATGCGTGCGCAACAAGGCTTCAGCCTGGTGGAGATGATTATTACCGTCGTGATACTGGCGATTCTTGCGGCAATTGCCGTACCCAGTTTTACGAATATGATCCAGAACACCCGCATCCGTACAGCGGCCGAATCGATTCAGAACGGCTTGCAAGTGGCGCGTGCCGAAGCGGTCAAACGTAATGCCAAAGTAAAATTTCAGTTGAATGATGTAGATAGCAGTTGGGTTGTTTGCGAGGTGGCCAATGTGGCGGACGATTGCCCGGGCGAGGAAGAAATACAGTCCCGCTCCACGTCCGAAGGTTCTACTGCAGACGTCACAGCTACAGTCACTCCTGCAGGCAATACGACGGTGATCTTTACCGGGTTGGGGTTAATTGAGCAGGGTACCAATCCATTTACGCAGGTGGAGGTCGATATGAATGAAGCGGTGATGTCCCCAGCGGATAGTCGTGAACTGCGTATCCTTCTTGGTGTCGGCGGCAGCATCCGCATGTGTAATCCCAATCTTGGCGAGGATGATCCCCGCGCTTGTTAAGGGAAGAATGATGTCAATTAAAAACAAATTTCCGATTCGTAAAAAGAGTTCCACTGCCCGGAGCAACAAGTCAGAGCGGGGTTCGGTTTTGTTGGAAGCCATGATCGCTGTGCTGATTTTTTCAATGGGTATTCTGGCCTTGGTCGGCTTGCAAGCCGCGATGGTGAAAAACACTTCGGATGCTAAGTATCGGGCAGAAGCCAGCTTTATCGCCCAGCAAAAGCTTGGCGATATTTGGGTGGGTGGCACTGATCTGGCGAATCATGAAGTGGAGGATGAGGATGTTACCGGGTATTTACCATCAGGAAAAAGATCGGTCAGTGTGAGCGCCGATCGCATTGTGACCGTGACGGTCACTTGGCAGGTGCCGGGTGAGGATACACATACTTATGCCACCAGTGCCCGCGTGGAGGGAATATAAAGGATGCGCAAGAAAAACATTATGTATGCTCAAGCGGGGATGAGCCTGGTCGAGTTGATGGTGGGCATGGTAGTCGGCTTGCTGGCTACATTGGTTATCATGCAGGTATTTTCTACCTTTGAAGGCCAGCGACGGGCTACTACCGGTACGGCAGATGCACAGACCAATGGCAGCTTGGCACTGATGAACATACAGCGCGATCTGCAAACAGCGGGTTTTGGGTTGTCCTTCCCGATGGCGGACAAGGAAAACAACCTGTTTCAATGTAACCCTTTGCCGCCACTCTATGATCCGGATAATGATCCGGGTACTGACAATAGCATCGAATCTATTTTTCCGATTGAAATTGAAAATGGTGCCGGCAACTCCAGTGATGTTCTGGTTTCGCGCACCAGCACCAAGGCAATAGGTGCTGTGGTCGCTCGTATTGTAGATGCATCCGATATTGACAGCGTGGCCGTCACGCGCAATGTGGGCTGCGCACTCGACGATATTGTGTTGCTTAGCCAGGCATCAACCTGCGCATTAAGCCGTGTAACCGATCTTGACTCCACGGACCCTACCCATATCGGTTTGGATGCGGGCGGTGGTCTTGTGGCTGGCACATCGCCTCTGGTCAACAATGCGAAGCTGACTTGCATAGGCAAATGGTTGCCGGAAGCAGATAGGGAACTGGTTGAGAGTCGATATGAAGTTCTCAACAACCAGTTGTTGCGGAACGGTGTTCCGATTATCGATGAAATTGTTATGTTGCAGGCGCAATACGGTATCGCTGCAGCTGCTGACAGCAACCAGGTGACGCAATGGGTGGATCCGGTCGATCAATGGAGCGCCGCGAATCTCACATTGAACAGGGACAACCGTAACCGTATCCGCGCCGTACGGGTGGCGATCGTGGCACGTAATGGCAAGCGCGAGCAGGAGATTGTCACCAACGAATGCGAGACCTTCCAGGGTGTGGTCAATAATGGCCCGTGTGCCTGGGATGACAAAGGCTACAATGCATCGCCAATGATTGATCTTTCAACGGTGGACGGCGATTGGGCTTACTACCGTTTCCGCGCATTCGACACGATTGTGCCTTTGCGTAACATGCTCTGGTCCAAGGATGCACTATGAAATCTAACCCCATGCATTCGAATTCCGTCCATGTCTTCAAACAACGGGGCATAGCGCTCTTCGTTGCGCTCATTGCCTTGCTGGTGATGTCGCTGGCGGCCGTGGCGCTGATCCGTTCGGTGGATACCAACACCATGATCGCCGGTAATCTGTCGTTCAGACAAACCGCATTGGTGGCCTCTGATCGTGGAGCTGAGGCGGCGTTGGAATGGATGGATGCAAAACTGGGCGTCAATGCAACAATGCTCAATAACCATATCCCGGCTGAAGGTTATTTTGCCACCTATGTGGCTGAATGCACCGGTGAGCAAGACCCGGATGGTAAAGAAGTCGATGCCATCCGGCTGGTCGATAATTGTGGTGTACTGAGTATCGCAGATGATGGCCTCGGCAACGAGATCCGCTATATCGTGCAAAGAATGTGTTACGACCCGGCTAATACGCTGCCTTATGAAGCCGATGAGGCGACCTGTTTACTGGGCGAGTCCGAGATCGGTACCGGCAGTTTCGCCGTCAAGGATTCATCCGAGGCGGGCATGCAACTCGATGCCAAGCAAAGCCCGGTCTATCGCGTCACCGTCAAGGTCATCGGCCCCAGGGAAACCGTCAGTTATGCGCAAACCTTTGTTTATTAGGAGTCAGGCCATGAAGCGCACCCCACTTAATTTCAATCATGTTTCTGGCCTTCTGGCAGTCGTCATGCTGGGCGGCATGTTGTTATCGCCTACGGCCAGAGCCGCAGTAACGTCGCCGCTGGATTTGGCGACGATTCCGCTATCCAACAGCCCAACGGTTTCGATTCAGCCCAATTTGCTGTTCATCATGGACGATTCCGGCAGTATGGCTTGGGATTACATGCCCGATTGGGCAGATTCTAGTACAGATTCGCTTTTTCGTAATGCCAGTTACAACACAATGGCATACAACCCTGAAATCCGTTATTTGCCGCCTGCCTATTTTACAAGCAGCGGTATGAATGTGACGACTTATCCAAGCCAGACCGGTATGACGACTGCAACGGGTGCCAGCAGTGCTACCAAACCCAACTGGCGCCAAGTCAAAAACAACCCATACAGAAGTACTGCTGCCAGCAATATTGAAACTGAAAGTGCTTATTACCATATCGTGCCGGGTGAGTATTGTACGCGACGCGATCTCAAGACCTGTGTGACGCAGTCGGCGCCGACCACAACACACCCCTATCCAGCACCTGTGCGTTGGTGTAACAGTAGTGCCAATGCGAATGCAGCTACGCCTGCTGTTAATAGCTGCCAGGCCAGCCGTCTTACCGGATTTACCAACCTGCGGGCGCCGACACAGCGTACTGCCGTGATCCGGATCGATAATTCGGACAGTTGCTCCAGCGTGACCGGGCTCGTGGTGAATGGCAAGCAGATCATGAATGATGCAATTACCTGTAACAATACCGAAAGCACTACGGCAAGCAGGATTGCTGATGCAATTAATGCCTGTACGTATTCAATCAGCGGCAATTGTGCGATCACAGGCTATAGCGCCACTACAGGTTCAGGAGGTAGTGCAAATCGCATCACGATTACCGGACCTACCGCTTTTTCCGGTAATCCGAATACCCCGACGACCAGTGGTGGTGGCATGACCACCAGCGTCATCAACGGTTTCACCAAGAATAATGTGCCGGGCGAACTTTTGTTTGTCCCTATTACATCCGGCATTAATAGTTACCCATTGGCCGGAGGCACGACCAAGGCTTCCGGGCGTACCGATTGCGCCGCCATCACCTGTACATTTCCTGAGGAGATGACCAATTACGCCAATTGGTGGGCTTATTATCACACGCGTGAGCAGACGATGAAAACCTCTGCCAGTCTTGCATTCAAGGATGTCGGCGATGATTTTCGAGTCGGCTTCATGACCACATCGACCCGCTCGGCGTACATGCTGGATTTTGGCACATTCAATACTTCGCACAAGGCGGCCTGGTATTCGGCCTTGCTCAAGTCGCCGGCAGATCGTAACACCCCTTTGCGTGGGGCATTGTCAAAGGCTGGACGTATCTATGCCAATGAAAGCACAGCCAAGCGTGGTGTTTTTAGTGACCCGATGGAATACGAGTGTCAGCAAAATTTCACACTGTTGACCACAGACGGGTTCTGGAATACTGGCGATGAAACCGGTACTTATGCTGGAGGCCCTCTAGGACTGGATGGAAGCAACGTTGGTAATTTAGATAGTGCTGCTTCAGGCACACCACGCCCGCTACGTGAGGGTACGGCGGCACGTGCAGATACACTGGCCGATGTTGCCAAGTATTACTACGACAACGATTTGCGTACGACCGATTTGGGCAATTGTTCAGGAGCATTGGGTAGTAATGTCTGTCAATCGCCTGCTCCTTCAACCGCGAACAAAAAACAGAAGATGGTGACTATGACACTCGGTATGGGTGTTGATGGCACGCTGGCATATACAACGGATTACAAGACAGACACCGAGGGTGACTTTGCTGGATTAAAAGGTGGTTCGAAGAACTGGCCTGATCCCATCAGCAATACTCAGGCAGAACGTATTGATGATCTTTGGCATGCCGCGGTGAACGGGGGCGGCACTTACTTCAGTGCGCAGAACCCGACTGATCTGGTGAACCAACTGAAAGATGCGCTGGCTTCGGTGGCAGTGAAAGTCGGTGCCGGTGCTGCTGCTGCGACCAGTACGCTGAACCCGGTTGCCGGGGATAACTTCGGTTATGTGGCGAGTTATACCACTGGTTTGTGGACCGGTAATCTGGAAAAACGCGGCATTGATACGACAACAGGTGCTTTTGGTCTTTCTGCACTGAGTTGCGTCGAAGATGTATTGCCGACAGCTAGCTGTACTTCACCTTCCAGCATCAAGGGTGATGGTTTGGGTGGCTATTACTGTGAAACCCCCGACGTCAGTGAGGTCGAGGCTTGCGAGGGAGGCACTTGGGATGCCGAGAATTATATTTGCAAGGTGCCGGTGGCGGCTTCCTGTAGCGGTACCTTGAAAAGCAAGGTCAGTGATTTCAGTGACACCCGAACCATTTATATGAGTGTCGGTACCAACCTGGCGACATTCAGCTACGACAATCTGACTGCGGCACAGAAAACGACTTTTCAGAGTGGGTTCCTGGCTGCCAATCTGTCGCAGTGGAGTTATCTGGCAGAAACTTTGACTCCGGCACAGTTGGCAGCTACTGCCGGCGCTAATCTGCTGAATTACATCCGAGGCCAGAAGGGCTATGAGGAAACCTCCAGCGACCCGACCAAGCGGCTTTACCGCAAGCGTCAGGCCGTGCTGGGCGACATTGTCGATTCGACTCCGAAATTTATTGGCCGCCCGACGTTCAGCTACAGCGATCCGGGTTACGCCAATTTCAAGAGTGCTCAGGATACACGCTCCGGCACCGTCTATGTCGGAGGGAATGACGGTATGTTGCATGCCTTTGACGGCGAGACGCTGCAAGAGCGCTGGGCTTATGTGCCGAGCATGGTGATTCCCAATCTATGGAAACTGGCAGATACCGCCTATGCGACCAAGCACGTCTACTATGCGAATGGCGCGCCTACCATTTCCGATATTTGCGTATCTGGTTGTAGCGGCGGTAGCGCGGTCTGGAAGACTATACTGGTCGCTGGTTTAAATGGTGGCGGGCGTGGTTACTATGCGCTTGATATTACTAATCCGACTTCACCATTGTTGCTTTGGGAGTTCGATGCCAGCGACGAACCCAATCTTGGTTTTACCTATGGCAATCCGATCGTGACCAAGGATCCGGACGGGAAGTGGGTGGTACTGGTGACCTCTGGTTATAACAATATTCCGGACAGCAGTGCTTTCTATGGTCAAGGGGGCGTTAAGTTCAAGCCGAATAATCCGGCTCAGTTCACGGGCGGTGACGGCAAGGCTTATTTGTTCGTTCTTGATGCATCGACTGGTGTCAAATTGAGGCAGATCACTACCGGCGTTGGTACGCCTTCGTTGCCCAGCGGGCTTGCCAAGGTTTCTGCTTGGGCAGACGATCCGGAAATCAACAATACAGCGACTTATGTTTACGGAGGTGATTTGCTGGGTAATTTCTGGCGTTTCGACCTGACGGATAATTCGGTCATGAAATTTGCTTCGTTTGGCTCGACGCAGCCGGTGACGACAACACCGGAACTGGGGCAGATCAGAAAGAGGCGCGTGGTGTTTGTTGGGACGGGCAAATATCTTGAGGTGAGCGATTTGCTGACCACCAGCCAACAAACACTGTACGGCATCAAGGATGATGATCTGGCCAGCACACTCGGTGATCCGAAAGGCAGCCTTGTGCAACAGACCATTATTTCTGATGGTGCCGATACCCGGAAATCCGGTAGCGATAATGAGGTTAATTGGGATACCGGGTTGGGATGGTATGTTGATTTTCCCGATGCGGGTGAGCGGCAAAATGTGGCATCTGAATTGGTGTTGGGTACGCTGCTGGTCCCGACAACGGTGCCGACTGCATCCGCCTGCCAACCGGCCGGTTACGGATGGTTGAATTTCCTCGATTACCGCACAGGACGATCTGTGCCCGATGCGGAAGGCATGGTGTCTGCGCGAAGCAATGCACCTATCGTCGGTTTCAACGTCGTATCCATCGGCGGTAAGCCCAAGGTGAACATTGTGACGGCTGATAATCCGAATCCGGAATTGATAGACTTCATCAAGTTCACGGGCTCAGGCACGGGCTTCCAGAAAACCCGTGCAATCTGGCGTGAATTGATTCGGAAATAAGGTTGACCGAACTGCTAAAGGGGCGGCTTAGGCTGCCCTTTTTGCTGCCTGTCAGTTTTCTTTCATCAGTCTGGTTAACACCAGGCCGTTAATGAAG
>RCMZ01000384.1_pt1 | contig 62973 bp, 58 predicted proteins | sample 2041141 | NCBI WGS metagenome assembly RCMZ01 (sample SAMN09708263, study PRJNA481090) | Wastewater metagenome, whole genome shotgun sequencing project. | biome: sewage; isolation source: Davis station wastewater (DW) | place: Antarctica: Davis Station | collected 2010-03-01 | reverse complement strand
TCACTGATCCTTCTCCCACAACCGCACCACCCGTGGCATCACGCTGAACACCGCCAGGGCCAGCAAGGTGCTGAGCACGGCGGTGGCTTCACGGCCCAGGCCCGCCGAGACGCCGATGGCGGCGGTCATCCAGAGGCCGGCGGCGGTGGTCAGGCCCTTGACGTGGCCTTCGTCGCCTTCGGTGTTTTTCAGGATGGTGCCCGCGCCGAGAAAGCCGATGCCGGCGATCACGCCTTGCACCACCCGGCTCAGGGCGTCGGCTTCGGCGCCGGCCATTTGCGGCACCAGCACGAACAGCGCCGCGCCCAGGGCCACGAGCATGTGGGTGCGCACGCCCGCGGCCTTGCCTTTTTGCTCGCGCTCAAACCCGAGGATGCCGCCCAGCACGGCGGCAATCAGCAGGCGTACGGTGATTTGGGTCAGTTGTTTGGCGTCGCCGATATCAGCGAATTCAGCTTGCAAGGTCATCCAGACCTCATGCCACCAGGCGTTCATGGTTGTTGTCCTGTTCCGTGGGTGTGCAGCGGTGGACAGCGGCGCACGCTGGAGGTGCACCGCGACCGCCAGTCGGTTGCGCAGAACCCTGGCCCCGGGCGGCTGCCTACCCCTTTACACACCATCACAAAGGGCCACGGCCATGAGCGTACGCATCGAAAACCAAACCTGTTTTTTTGACACCCAAGAGGTGCGTGAACAGCGCCCTGCCGCCGAGGTGACGATCCGCACCGATGAGGAAAAATCCATGTCCTTCGTCGACCTCAATGGCGCTCGCGTGTACATCACCGAAGCAGAAGCCGACGCCTTGACCGTCGCAGGCGCCGTGGACGGGCGCAAGCACTTGAAAGCGGCGGACAGTGATTCGGTGATTTGACTGACCCAGATCACAGACAGCCGCCAGCGCTTGCGTTAGCGCGCGGCGGCTCGCTGTAGCGGCGCGTACCGGGGTACGGCAAGTTGTCGCAGGGGCGCCGCCCCGGGCCATCTGATCCGCTTTTTAATGCAATAGCTGAGTCTGTTATGCAAACAGATGAGTGGTCATAGTGCATCCGCCTGATGGAGGCTGATGAGCGAAAGACCATGAGCGAAAAAATCCCCGTCCGATTAGTAGAAACATTCGAGCCTTCACGCCCAAAGATGAAGGCCAAAACCAGCGACAACCAGATTCACACCCGCAGTTTCACCGGTTTGTTCCGCACCTTGCGCTTGAGCGGTGCCGGTTTTCTGTTCCTGGCCTTTTTCGGCACTGTGTGGCTGAACTGGGGCGGCCGCCAGGCCGTTTTGTGGGACCTGTCGGAAAGTAAGTTCCACATCTTTGGCGCCACGTTCTGGCCCCAGGATTTCATCCTGTTGTCAGCGCTGCTGATTATCTGTGCCTTCGGCCTGTTCGCGATCACCGTGTTCGCCGGCCGCGTGTGGTGCGGCTACACCTGCCCGCAAAGCTCGTTCACCTGGCTGTTCATGTGGTGCGAGAAGGTCACCGAGGGCGAACGCAACCAACGCATCAAGCTGCAAGCGGCGCCCTGGAACCTGAATAAACTGCTGCGCCGCAGCGCCAAGCACACGATGTGGCTGGCCATCAGCCTGCTGACCGGGCTGACCTTCGTCGGTTACTTCACCCCCGTGCGGCCCCTGGCCGAAGAGCTGCTGACCCTGCAAATCGGCGGTGTGAGCCTGTTTTGGGTGCTGTTTTTCACCGGCGCCACCTACATCAACGCCGGTTGGCTGCGCGAGGCGGTGTGCATGCACATGTGCCCCTATGCGCGCTTTCAGAGCGTGATGTTCGACAAAGACACCCTGACCATCTCCTACGATGCCGCCCGTGGCGAAACCCGCGGCCCGCGCAAACGCGGGGTGGCCCCGGCCGAAACCGGGCTGGGGGATTGCATCGACTGCTACCTGTGCGTGCAGGTGTGCCCTACCGGCATCGACATCCGCGATGGCCTGCAAATGGAGTGCATCGGTTGCGCGGCCTGTATCGACGCCTGTGATTCGGTGATGGACAAGATGGGCTACGCCCGCGGCTTGGTCAGCTACACCTCCGAGCACCAGTTGCAGGGCGGCAAGACCCACCTGCTGCGGCCACGCCTGATCGGTTACTGTGCGGTGCTGGTCATCATGATCGGCGCCCTGGTGCTGGCGCTGGTGGAGCGGCCGATGATCTCCCTGGACGTGAGCAAGGACCGTGGCCTGTTCCGCGAGAACAGCCAGGGCCAGATCGAGAACATCTACAGCCTCAAAGTCATCAACAAGACCCAGGAACGCCAGCAATACACCGTGTCGCTGGTCGATGGCGAAGGCTTCGAGCTGCACGGCAAGACCGAGCTGAGCCTGGCGCCGGGGGAGATCGTTGACGTGCCGGTGTCGGTGGCGATGATCGCCGACCGCCCGAGCAGCAGCTCCCAGCAGATCAGCTTCAAGGTCAGCGACAGCGACGAGCCGCACATCCACAGCGTGGCCCATAGCCGCTTCGTGGCGCCGTTGAACCGTTAGACTGCGCCAGCGAACGTGTGTAGGAGCGGGCCTGCCCGCGATGGCGGCAGTACAGACGATAGAGATGTATCGGCTGTACCGGCCCTATCGCGGGCAGGCCCGCTCCCACAGGGATCTGTTCTCATACTGGCTTTTCCCCTCCACCGCCCACCGTCAATGCTGAGTCCCCGATGAAACGCTACGAAAAATTCGCCGACGACATTGCCGAACTGATCCGCTCCGGGGTACTGGGCCCCGGCCAGCGTGTGCCCTCGGTGCGCTACGCCAGCCAGACCTACGGCGTGAGCCCCTCGACGGTGTTCCAGGCCTACTACCTGCTTGAGCGCCGGGGCCTGATCCGCGCCCGGCCGCGCTCGGGCTATTTCGTCAACACCCATGCGCCGAGCCCGTTCTGCGAGCCGGTCATCAGCAGCCAGGTGAACGAGTCCACCGAGGTGGATGTGAGTGAACTGGTGTTCTCGGTTCTCGATTCCATCAAGGACCCCACCACCGTGCCCTTTGGCTCGGCGTTCCCCAGCCCCACCCTGTTCCCGTTGCCACGCCTGGCCCGCTCCATGGCCAGCGCCAGCCGTGAGATGGACCCGCGCATGGTGGTCACCGACATGTCCCCGGGCAACCCGCAACTGCGCCGCCAGATCGCCCTGCGCTACATGGTCGGCGGGCTGATGTTGCCCATGGAGGAGTTGCTGATTACCAACGGCGCCCTGGAGGCGCTGAACCTGTGCCTGCAAGCCGTCACCGAACCGGGCGACCTGGTGGCCATAGAGGCCCCGGCCTTTTACGCCAGCCTGCAAGTGCTGGAGCGGCTCAAGCTCAAGGCCGTGGAAATCCCCGTGCACCCGCGTGACGGCATCGACCTGGGGGTGCTGGCGCAAACCCTGGAACGCCACCCGATCAAGGCCTGCTGGTGCATGACCAGTTTCCAGAACCCCATGGGCGCAACCATGCCCGAAGCCAAGAAGCAGGAACTGGTGGAGTTGCTGCGGGTGCACCAGGTGCCGTTGATCGAAGACGACGTTTACGCCGAACTGTATTACGGCCAGCAGGCGCCCAAGCCCGCCAAGGCGTTCGACACCGAAGGGTTGGTGATGCACTGCGGCTCGTTCGCCAAGAGCCTGGCCCCCGGCTACCGCATCGGCTGGGTCGCCGCCGGGCGCTACGCGCAAAAAATCGAACGGCTGAAGTTGATGACGTCGCTGTGCGCCTCGATGCCGGCCCAAGCCGCCATCGCCGACTACCTGCAACACGGCGGCTACGACCGCCACCTGCGCAAGTTGCGCTACGCCCTGGAAGAACAGCAAAGCGCCATGCTCGCCGCCATCGCCCGCTACTTCCCGGCGCAGACCCGGGTCAGCCAACCGGCCGGTGGCTATTTCCTGTGGCTGGAGTTGCCGCAGCAGACCGACTCGCTGAAGTTGTTCCAGATGGCCCTGGCCCAAGGCATCAGCATCGCGCCGGGGCCGATCTTTTCGCCGACCCAGCGCTTTGGCAACTGCATCCGCCTGAACTACGGCAGCCCCTGGGACGAAGCGGCGGAACAGGCCATGGAAACCCTGGGGCGGATCGTGCGTTCGTTCTGAACAGGGGTGGTTGTAGCCAGCGGGCGAGCCCGCTGCTACAAGGCATGGCGCGCAGAGGGGGTCAGCGGCCGCCGCCCAGATCGACGAAGGTACCGGTGGCGTAGGAGGCCTTGTCCGACAACAGCCAGATAATCGCCTCGGCCACTTCTTCGGGGCGCCCGCCCCGCGCCATGGGGATGCCCGATTCCAGCTTGCTGACCCGGTCCGGGTCGCCGCTCAGGGCGTGGAAGTCGGTGAAGATGTAGCCCGGGCGCACGCCGTTGACGCGGATGCCCTCGCCCGCCACTTCCTTGGACAACCCGATGGTGAACGTGTCCAGCGCGCCCTTGGAGGCGGCGTAGTCAACGTATTCCCCCGGCGAACCGAGGCGCGCCGCCACCGACGAGACGTTGACGATGCTGCCGCCCTGCCCGCCGTGCTTGGGTGACATGCGCAGCAACGCGTGCTTGGCGCACAAAATCGGCCCCAGCACGTTGGTCTTGAGGGTGCTCAGGATGCGGAACTCGGACATCTGCTCGACCCGCGCTTTGTGCCCCACGGTGCCGGCATTGTTGACCAGGGCGGTGACGCGGCCCAGTTCATGGTCAACGCGCTGGAACAGCGTGATGACCTCATCCTCGATGCTCACATCGGCGCGCACCGTGATGGCCTGGGCACCCAAGGCGCGCACCTGTTCAAGGACGCGGTGGGCGGCCTCGTCGTCGGCCTGGTAGTTGATGCAGATCCGGTAGCCCTGCTGCGCGGCCAGCAGCGCGGTGGCGGCGCCTATACCGCGGCTGGCGCCGGTGATGACGATAACTTTGTCCATGTGGGTCCTCTCCCCTCTAACCTCAAGCGTTGCGCGGCAAGGATACCTGCCGGCGCTGGCTTTTGCATGGCGCCGGGCCAGTATCTCACTGTTCGGCGCGGACAATCTCGGCCATAAAACCCTCGGCCGGCAGCGGACGGCCCAGCAGGTAGCCTTGCAGCGAGTCGCAGCCCAATTGGGTGAGAAAGTCCTGCTGCAGGTTGGTTTCCACCCCTTCGGCGACGATGCGCAGGCCCAGGGCCCGGCCCAGGGCGACAATGGCCGAGACGATGGCGGCATCGTCGCTGTCGTGTTCCAGGTCGCGGACAAAGCCGCGGTCGATCTTCAACTCGTTGGCCGGCAGGCGCTTTAAGTACATCAGGCTCGAATAGCCGGTGCCGAAGTCGTCGATGGACAGGTCCACGCCCATCTGCGACAGCTCGTTGAGCACCGTCATGCTCGCGTCGGCGTCGCTCATGGCGGTGGTTTCGGTGATTTCCAGGGTCAGGCTGTTGGCCGGCAACTGATGGCGCAGCAGCGCACTGGCAACGCTCTTGACCAGCCCAGCGTGGCAGAACTGCAACGCCGAGAGGTTCACCGCGATGCGCCAATCGGTGTAGCCCAGCAGGTACCACTGGCGCATCTGCCGGCAGGCCTCGTTCAGCACCCAGTCGCCGATGGCGATAATCAGGCCGGTTTTTTCCGCCAGTTCGATAAAGGTGTCCGGCGGCATCAGGCCATGTACGGGGTGCTCCCAGCGCAGCAGCGCCTCGGCGCCCACCGGGCGGCCGTTGCTGGCATCGAACTTGGGCTGGTAGTGCAGGCGCAACTGGTTGAGCTCGACGGCGGCGCGCAGGTCTTGGAGCAATTGCAGCTGCTTGCGCGCGTTGGAGTTCATCGACGCGTCGAAAAAGCGGTAGCCGTTCTTGCCGGTGCCCTTGGCGTTGTACATCGCCGCGTCGGCGTTCATCAGCAGTTCCTGGGGCGTCTGGCCGTTGCCGGGGTAGACCGCGATGCCGACACTGGCGGAGATGTGCAGGTCATGCTCGGCCACCCGGAACGCGCGGGAGATCAGCCCCACTTGGCGCGCAGCCAGGCGCAGGGCATCGTCCGGGGCACCGAGGTGCACCAGCAGCACGAACTCATCGCCGCCAATGCACGCCAGGGTGTCCTGGCTGCGCAGGTCTTCGCGCAGGCGCAGGCCCACCTCGCGCAGCAACTGGTCGCCCATGTGGTGGCCGAAGGCGTCGTTGACCGGTTTGAAGCCATCCAGGTCGATGAACATCAGGGCAAAACAGCCGCCCTGCTCCTGCACCACGTGCATGGCCTGGTCGATGCGGTCGGCCAGCAGCACGCGGTTGGGCAGGCCGGTGAGGGTGTCGTGCAGGGCCAGTTGGATCAGTTCTTCGTTGGCCAGGGTCAGGGAACGGGCCAGGCCCGCGGTGCGTGATTCCAGGCGGGCGTCGAGGACCGAGGTCAGCAGCGCGATACACAGCACCGCCAGGGTGGTGACCAGCACCAGGTTGTCCAGGCCCTTGCCGCTCAAACCGTCCAGCGCCGCGCCGCAAAAACTGCCATCGGCGAAACGGGCGGCGGCCATGCCGGTGTAATGCATGCCAACAATGGCCATGCCCATCACCACCGAGGCCCCGCCCCGGGCCAGGCGCACGTAGGGTGTGTTGCGGCGCAGGTGGAAGGCGATCCACAGCGCCGCCGCCGAGGCGCCGACCGCAATCAGCAGCGAGGCGCCGAACAGCGTTGGGTCGTAGTCGATGCCCGGCTGCATGCGCAGGGCCGCCATGCCGGTGTAGTGCATAGCGGCGATCCCGGCGCCCATCACCAACGCGCCGAACCCCCATTGCCAGGCCGGCAGGCGCGGCTGGCTGACCAGCCACAGGGCAAAGCCGCTGGAGAGGATGGCGATCAACAGGGACAGCAAGGTGATGCCGATGTCATAGCCCAAATCGATGGGCAGGCGCACGGCCAACATGCCGATAAAGTGCATCGACCAGATGCCCACGCCCATGGCAAAGGCCCCGCCGCCCATCCACAGGTACACGGCGCGGCCACGGGCCGTGGCGATACGGCCGGTGAGGTCGAGGGCGGTGTAGGAAGCCAGGATCGCCACACACAGGGAGATCAGGACCAGCGCGGGGGAATAACTGCCGATGAGCATGGGACTTCTCGTAAACGATGACCCCATCGGCGTCCATGATCCGGGGCAAAGAGCACGATTGTACCGATTGCCTGGGGGAAGGTGCTGACAAATGTTATCAATAGGCCACTATTCAGGTGGAAGCCTGGCACTGTATTTGCGATGCCCCCCCTGTGGGGGCCTGGCTGGCCAGCGATGGCGATCTTGCGGCCGCCATCGCGGGCGGGCCCGCTCTCACAGAGGATGGGCCTGGCGCTGTATTTGCGGTGCCCCACCGCTGTGGGGGCCTGGCTGGCCGAGGATGGGCCTGACCCTGTATTTGCGGTGCCCCACCGCTGTGGGAGCCTGGCTGGCCAGCGTGGCGATCTTGCGGCCGCCGTCGCGGGCGGGCCCGCTCTCACCCAGGGAGTGCCCTGTGCTCAATCCGCCTCAGGTGCCTGCAACTGCCCGTCCCAGCCGCCGCCCAGGGCGGCGATCAGTTGCACGCTGGCCACCAGCCGGCTTTGCAGCAGGTTGAGCACGCTGCGTTCGTTGCTCAGGGCGGTGGCCTGGACGGAGACGACGTCAAGGTAGGCGATAAGCCCGGCCTTGTACTGGTTCTGGGTCAGGCGCAGGGATTCGCGGGCCGCGTCCAGGGCTTCCTGGCGTACTGCCGCTTCGTCTTCCAGGACCTTGAGCTGCACCAGGTAGTTTTCCACTTCGCGAAAGCCGTCGAGCACGGTTTGCCGGTATTTGGCCACGGTCTGGTCGTAGGCGGCCTCGCTACGGTCGACTTCAGCCGAGCGCTGGCCGGCGTCGAACAGGGTCATGGCCAGTTTCGGCCCCACCGACCAGAAGCGGTTGGGCAGGCTGATCCAGTCGCTGAAGGTACTGCTGCTGTAGCCGCCGGCCAGGCTCAGGGTCAGGTCCGGGAAGTAGGCGGTCTTGGCCACGCCAATGTTGGCGTTGGCGGCGATCACCGCGCGTTCGGCCGAGGCGATGTCGGGGCGCCGCTCCAGCAATTGCGACGGCAGGGCCAGGGGAATGGCCGGCAGGCCAGGAATGTCCGGGGTTTCGGCCAGGCTGAACTGAGCCGGGGGCACGCCGGTGAGCACGGCGATGGCGTTTTCCAGTTGCGCCCGTTGCCAGATCAGGTCGATCAGGTCGGCCTGGGTGCTTTTGAGCTGGGTTTGCGCCTGGGCCACGGCGTCCTTGCCTGAGACCCCGGCACGGTACTGGTTCTGGGTCATGGTCAGGGAACGCTGGTACGCCTGGACCGTGGCCTCCAGCAAGCGTTTTTGCTGGTCGATGACCCGCAGTTGCAGGTAGTTCTGCACCAGTTCCGACTGTTGGCTCAGGCGCATCGCGGCGAGGTCGGCGAAGCTCGCCTCGGCGCTCGCCTCGTTAGCCTCCAGCCCCCGGCGCAACTTGCCCCAGATATCGGCCTCCCAACTGACGCCCAACTGCGCGTCGTAGGTGTCGCGGATGCCGCTGCTGGAATTGCTCAGGCTGGAACTGCTGCTGCCGGTGCCCTGGCTGGAACGGGTCTTGCCGGCGCTCAGGTCGAGTTTGGGGAACAGCGAGCCACGGGCGCTGCGCACCAGGGCCTGAGCCTGGCGGTACTGGGCTTCGGACTGGGCCACGGTCTGGTTGGCGCTGTTGAGTTTTTCGATCAGTTCGTTGAGCTGGCGGTCGCCGTACAGCTCCCACCAGGCACCGCGGGCCAGGGAATCGCTGGGGTTGGCCTGGCGCCAGCCCTCGGCCTGTTTGTACTCCGGGGGCGTGTCCAGTGCCGGGCGCTGGTAGTCCGGGCCGATGGCGCAGGCGCCGAGCATCAGCGCGCACAGGCTCAGGCCCAGCAGGCGCGAACCGCGGGCCAGGGGCAGGCGTCGGGCGCCAGGCACGGCGGCGTTGGGCAGCAGGCAATCAGTCATAGCGGAGTTTCCAGAGCGGCATCGGTACGCACCCCGCGCCAGCGGTTGAAACCGTGGCGCAGGCGATCGAGATAGAGGTAGACCACCGGAGTGGTGTAAAGGGTCAGCACCTGGCTGAACACCAGCCCGCCAATGATGGTCAGGCCCAGGGGTTGGCGCATTTCCGCGCCTTCGGCGCTGCTCAGCAGCAACGGCACGGCGCCGAGGATGGCCGCCAGGGTGGTCATCAGGATCGGCCGCAAGCGCAGCAGGCAGGCGCTGCGGATCGATTCCAGCGGGCTCAGGCCCTGGTGGCGCTCCAGTTGCAGCGCCAGGTCGATCATCAAAATGGCGTTCTTCTTCACCACGCCGATGAGCAGGAACAGCCCCAAGAGGGAGATCAGGCTGAACTCACCGCCCAACGCGTAGATCGACAGCAGCGCACCCACGCCGGCCGAGGGCAAGGTGGAGAGGATGGTCAGCGGGTGAATGTAGCTTTCATACAGCACCCCCAGCACCAGATACACCGCCAGCAGCGCACCGAGGATCATCAGCGGCTGGCTCTTTTGCGTTTCGGCGAAGGCGTCGGCGTTGCCGGCCATTTTCGCGGTGACGCCTTCGGGCAGGCCGATTTTCGCCACGGCCCGCTCGATAGCCGCCGAACCCTGCTCCAGGGTCACGCCTTCGGCCATGTCGAAGGAGATGTTCTCGGCGGCGAACTGTTCTTCGTGGGTGACACGGTCGTTTTCCAGGCTGCTTTCGTAGTGGGCGAAGGTGGACAGTGGCACACGGGCGCCGTCGGCGGTAATCACCTGCACCTGGTTGAGGGTGCTGGGGTCTTGGGCGTACTTGGGGTTGACCTCCATCACCACGCGGTACTGGTTGAGGCTGTCGTAGATGGTGGAGATCTGCCGCTGGCTGTAGGCGTTGTTGAGCACCGAGGTGACCATGGCCATGTCGATGCCCAGGCGCTTAGCCTGGTCACGGTCGACGATCAGGGTGATCTGCTGCGCGCCGTCGCCGTCGTGGGCATCCACCGCCGTCAGCTCGGGCAGGGCCTTGAGGGCCGCCGACACTTTCGGGTACCACTGGCGCAACGCACTGAGGTCGCCGCTCTGGACGATGTAGGTGTACTGCGAGCTGTTCTGCCCGCCTCCGCCGCCACCGCCGAATTGCAAGTCCTGGTCGGCCATGAGGAACAGTTGCCCGCCCGGCACCTTGGGCATGTCCTTGCGCAGGCGCTCGATGACTTTTTGCGCGGAAATGCGCCGCTCTTCGATGGGTTTGAGGCGCACCAGCATAAAGGCGTTGTTGATGCCGTTGCTGCCGCCGATAAAGCCCGCCACGCTCTGCACCGCCGGGTCGCGCAGGACGGCACGGCGGTAGGTTTCCATCTTCGGCTGCATCACGTTGAACGACAGGCCATCGTCGCCGCGCACAAAACCGATCAGTTGCCCGGTGTCCTGCTGGGGCATGAAGGTCTTGGGCACCACCACATACAGGGCGACGTTGACGCCGATGGTCAGCAGCAGGCTCAGCAGGGTCAGGCGCCGATGGCGCAGCACCCAGTCCAGGCTGGTGGCGTAGCGGCTGACCATCCATTCGTTGGCCCGTTGGCTGGCCCGTTGCAGGCGGTTTTCGCGGCCCGGCACATGGGGTTTGAGCCAGCGCGCGCAGAGCATGGGGGTGAGGGTCAAAGACACCAGCAGCGAGACCAGGATTGCCGCCGCCAGGGTGATGGAGAATTCGCGGAACAGGCTTTCAATAATCCCGCCCATGAACAGGATCGACAGGAACACCACCACCAGCGAAACGTTCATCGACAACAGGGTAAAGCCCACTTCCTTGGTGCCCAGGTACGCGGCCTTGAGCGGCGCGACACCTTCGTCGATGTGCCGGGAGATGTTCTCCAGCACCACGATGGCGTCGTCCACCACCAGGCCGGTGGCGAGGATCAGCGCCATCAGGCTCAGGTTGTTCAGGGAAAACCCGTACAGGTACATGATCGCGAACGTGCCCACCAGCGACACTGGCACCGCCAGGGTGGGGATCAGCGAGGCGCGGAAATTGCCGAGGAACAGGTACACCACCAGGATCACCAAGGCCACGGCGATCAGCAGGGTCATTTCCGCTTCGTGCAGGGTGGCCTTGATGACGGGCGAGCGGTCCATGGCCACGTTCAGTTGCACGCTGGCCGGCAGCAACGCCTGCAACGCCGGGAGCTGGTCTTTGATCTGCGCCACGGTTTCGATGATGTTGGCGCCGCTCTGGCGGTTGACTACCAGCAGCACCGCCGCGTCGTCGTTGAAAAAACCGCTGTTGTAGCGGTCCTCGACGCCGTCGCGCACGCTGGCCACGTCCCTGAGGCGCAGGGCCGAGCCGTTCTGGTAGCGGATTATCAGCGAGCTGTAGTCCTTGGCCTTTTCCAATTGGTCGTTGGCCTGGATCTGCCACATGCGCTCGGCGTCCGCCACCGAGCCCTTGGGCCGGCGCACGTTGGCGTTGGCGATGGTGTCGCGCACTTCGTCCAGGGCCACGCCGTACTGGTTGAGCAGTTGCGGCTCCAACTCAATGCGCACCGCCGGCAGGGAACTGCCGCCGATCTGCACTTCGCCCACGCCCGGCACCTGGGCCAGGCTCTGGGACAGGATGGTGGACGCCAGGTCGTAGAGCTGGCCCTTTTCCAGCACGTCGGAAGTCAGCGACAGCACCATGATCGGCGCCTGGGACGGGTTGACCTTCTTGTAGGTGGGCATGCTGCGCATGCCGCTGGGCAGCAGGTTGCGCGAGGCGTTGATGGCCGCTTGCACCTCCCGCGCCGCGCCGTTGATGTCGCGGCCCATCTCGAACTCCAGGATGACCCGGGTCGAGCCCTGGCTGGAGCGGCTGCTCATGCTGTTGATGCCGGCGATGGCACCGAAGGAACGCTCCAAAGGCGTGGCCACCGTGGACGCCATCACCTCGGGGCTGGCCCCCGGCAGGCTGGCCTGCACCACGATCACCGGGAAATCCATCTGCGGCAGCGGCGCCACCGGCAGCAGGCCGAAGCTCAAGCCGCCCAGCAGCATGATGGCCAGGCTCAGGAGCATGGTCGCCACGGGGCGCTTGATGAAGGGGCCGGACAGGTTCATGGCTCAACCGGCTCCAGGCGATCCGGCGCGGGGCGCCAGCGGCGGCCCAAACGGTCGAAATACAGGTAGATCACCGGTGTGGTGAACAGGGTCAGCACCTGGCTCACCAGCAGCCCGCCCACCATCACCAGGCCCAGAGGTTGGCGCAGTTCGGCGCCGGAACCGGTGGCGAGCATCAGCGGCACGGCGCCGAACAACGCCGCCAGGGTGGTCATCAGGATGGGCCGGAACCGCAGCAGCGCGGCCTGGTAGATCGCCGTTTGCGGGTCCAGGCCCTGGTGGCGTTCGGCGTCGAGGGCGAAGTCGATCATCATGATCGCGTTCTTCTTGACGATGCCGATCAGCAGGATGATGCCGATGATGGCGATCATCCCCAGGTCATTGCCGCTGAGCAGCAAAGCCAGCAAGGCGCCCACCGCCGCCGAGGGCAAGGTGGAGAGAATGGTGATCGGGTGGATGTAGCTCTCGTAGAGCACGCCGAGCACGATGTACATGGTCACCACCGCCGCCAGGATCAGCAGCAAGGTACTCGACAGCGACGCCTCGAACGCCTGGGCCGCGCCCTGGAACTGGGTTTGCACACCCAGGGGCATGCCGATGTCGCGCTGCACCTGGTTAATCAGCTCCACGGCTTGGCCCAGCGCCACGCCGGGGGCCAGGTTGAACGACATCATCACCGCCGGGAACTGGCCGATGTGAGTAATGGCCAGTTGCGCCTGGCGTTCTTCGACGCGGGCCAGGCTGGAGAGGCGCACCTGGGCGCCGTCGGTGGTTTTGACGTGAACCTGGTCCAGGGCCTGGGGCCCGATTTTTTCCCCGGCCTGGGCCTGGAGCACCACACGGTACTGGCTGGCTTGGGTGTAGATGGTGGAAATCTGCCGCTGGCCGAAGGCGTCGTACAACGCGTCGGTGATGTTGGCCACCGACACCCCCACGCGCGAGGCGGCATCGCGGTCGATCACCAGGTACACCTGCAAGCCTTTGTCCTGCAGGTCGCTGGCCACATCGGTGAGTTCCGGGCGGTCCACCAGGGCCTGCACCAGCCGTGCGCTCCACAGGCTAAGCAGGTCGGCGTCCGGCGACGACATGCTGAACTGGTACTGGGTGCGGCTGACCCGGTCTTCGATGGTCAAGTCCTGCACCGGTTGCATGAACAAGCGAATGCCCACCAATTGGTTGACCTTAGGTTGCAACCGCGCGATCACCTCGGCGGCGCTCAGGTCGCGCTCGCCGTGGGGCTTGAGGTTAATCAGCAGGCGCCCGCTGTTGAGGGTGGCGTTGTCGCCGTCCACACCGATGTAGGACGACAGGCTCTGCACCGCCGGGTCTTGCAGGACAATGGCGGCCAACGCTTGCTGGCGCTGGCTCATGGCGGTGAAGGACACCGATTGCGGCGCCTCAGAAATGCCCTGGATCACCCCAGTGTCCTGCACCGGGAAAAAGCCCTTGGGCACCATCAGGTACAGCACCACGGTCAGCCCCAGGGTGGCGACGGCCACCAGCAGGGTCAGCGGTTGATGCTTGAGCACCCACTGCAATTTGCGCCCGTAGGCGGCCACCATCCACTCCAGGCAGGCCCCGCTGGCGCGGTAGAAGCGGCCCTGCTCCTCGGCCTTGGGCTCGCGCTTGAGCAGGCGCGCGCACATCATCGGCGTGAGGGTCAGGGACACCACCAGGGAAATCAGGATCGCCACCGCCAGGGTGATGGCGAACTCGCGAAACAGCCGCCCCACCACGTCGGCCATGAACAGCAGCGGGATCAGCACCGCGATCAGCGACAGGGTCAGCGACACCAAGGTGAAGCCGATCTGCTTGGCCCCCTTGAGCGCGGCCTGCATCGGGCTTTCGCCCTCCTCGATGTAGCGCGAGATGTTCTCCAGCATGACGATGGCGTCGTCCACCACAAACCCGGTGGCGATGGTCAGGGCCATCAGCGTCAGGTTGTTGATGGAGAACCCGGCCAGGTACATCACGCCGAAGGTGCCGATCAGCGACAACGGCACGGCAATCGAAGGAATCAGGGTCGGCGCAGGAACAGGAACGTGACCATCACCACCAGGGCAATGGCGATCAGCAATTCATGCTGCACATCGGTGACCGAGGCGCGAATGGTCTGGGTGCGGTCGGTGAGCACTGCCACCTCGAGGCCGGCGGGCAGGTTGTCGGTGATGCCCGGCAGCATGGCCTTGATCCGGTCCACCACCTCGATCACGTTGGCCCCGGGTTGGCGCTGGATATTGAGCAACACCGCTTGGTTCTGGTTGGCCCAGGCCGCCAGGCGTTCGTTCTCGGCGCCATCGACGATCTCGGCAACATCCTTCAAGCGCAGGGGCGCGCCGTCCTTGTAGGCGAGGATCAGTTCGGCGTAGTCCTTGGGCGAGGTCAACTGGTCGTTGGCATCGAGCATCGACACCCGGGTCGGGCCGTCGAAGTTGCCCTTGGGCTGGTTGACGTTGGAGGCGCCGATGAGGCTGCGCACATCCGCCAGGTTCAGGCCATTGGCGGCCAGGGCCTGGGGGTTGACCTTGATCCGCACAGCCTGGCGCTGGCCACCGGCGATGCTGACCATGCCCACGCCGCTGATCTGCGCAATGCGCTGGGCCATGCGGGTGTCGACCAGGTCATTGAGCTTGGGCAGCGGCAGGGTCTTGGACGTGATGGCCAGGGTCAGCACCGGGGTGTCCGCCGGGTTGACCTTGTTGTACACCGGCGGCGCCGGCAGGTCATTGGGCAGCAGGTTGCTGGCGGCGTTGATCGCGGCCTGCACCTCTTGCTCGGCCACGTCCATATTGATGTCGAGGTTAAAGCGCAGGGTCAGCACCGAAGCGCCGCCGCTGCTGGTGGAGGCCATCTGGGTCAGGCCCGGCATCTGCCCGAACTGGCGTTGTGACCGCGCTGGTCATCACGTCCGGGCTGGCGCCGGGGTACAGGGTCATGACGCGGATGGTCGGGTAATCCACCTGGGGCAAGGCCGAAACCGGCAGCATGCGGTAGGCGATCAGGCCGGCCAGGACAATGGCCAGCATGCTCAGCGTGGTGGCGACCGGGCGAAGGATAAACAGCCGCGAGAGGTTCATGCGCCGCCCTTTTGCGCCTTGGCCGGATCAACCACCGCACTGCCCGGCGCGCCCTTGAGCTGCTCGCTGGGGCCGGCCGGCACCTGCTGTGGGTCGTTGACCACTTCCACCAGGGTGTCGGCCTTGAGGCGGTCGGTGCCTTCGAGCACCACCCGCTCGCCCGGCGCCAGGCCTTCGCTGACCACGGTGTGCTCGCCGTCGCTGATACCGACCTTGAGCACCCGTACCTGAACCTTGTTCTCGGCACCGACCACATAGACAAAAGTGCCGTCGTTGCCGAATTGAATCGCCGCCGCCGGGGCCAGCACCACCTCTTTAAGGGTGTCGGCCAGCAGGCGCACATTGACGAACTGGTTGGGGAACAGCGCGCTGTCGCGGTTCTCGTAGCGGGCCTTGAATTTCAGGGTGCCGGTGGCGACGTCGATCTGGTTGTCCAGGCTTTGCAGCACGCCGCTGGCCTGCAACTTGAGGTCGCCGCGGTCCCACGCCTCCACTGGCAACTTGGCGCCGGCGCGATAACGCTCCAGCACGGTGCTCAAGCTGTTTTCCGGCAGGGTGAAGGCGACATTGATCGGCTGGGTCTGGGTGATGACCACCAGCGCCGTGGTGTCGTTGGCCGCCACCAGGTTACCCACGTCCAGTTGGCGCAGGCCCAGGCGCCCGGCGATCGGGGCGCGGATGCGGGTGAAGTCCAGGTTCAACTGGGCGTCATTGACCGCTGCCTGGTTGGTCTTGACCGTGCCCTGGTACTGGCCCACCAGCGCGGCGGCGGTGTCCAGGGTCTGCTTGGCGATGCTGTCTTCGGCATACAGGCCGCGATAGCGCTCCAGGTCCACTTGGGCGTTCTTCAATTGCGCCTGGTTTTGCAGCAACGTGCCCTGGGCCTGGAGCAAGGCGTTCTGGTACGGGCGTGGGTCGATCTCGGCCAGCAGGTCACCGGCCTTGACCATCTGCCCCTCCTGGAAGTGGATCTTCACCAGCTCCCCCGCCACGCGGCTGCGCACATTAATCGTGTTCAACGCCGTGACCGTGCCCAAGGCCTTGTAGTACAGCGGGAAATCCCCACGGGTGGCGGGCGCCACGCGCACCGGCACCGCCGCCGTGGAACCACCGAAACCGGGGCGCATCATGCCGGACTTGCCCATTTTCCCGGCCGGTTTCTGCCCGGCGCTGTCGCCCTGCTCGGCACCGGCCGGCCAGAACTTCCAGCACAACAGCGCGACAACCAACAGGATGAGCAGGCCAAACAGCCAGCGGCGGGAATTACGGGAAGCAAAGGATTGCATGGAGAGATCAACCATTGGGCGCGTAGGCATCTTTACGGGAGGCTGAAAGATAAGCACTGGCGGGGAATTAGCAAAGCGCCTTTACCGGCAATTTACCTTGGGCGCTCGTTTACGGTGTTTGCTAAACCATTGAGCACAAATGAAAACGGCCTGGACAGAGCCAGGCCGCGCAAAAGTTTAATGCCTGTTACTTCAATACGGCCAGGGCCGCGTCGTAATTAGGCTCCTCGGCGATTTCACCCACCAGTTCGCTGTGCAGCACACGGTCGTTTTCATCCAGCACCACCACCGCACGGGCAGTCAGGCCGGCCAACGGGCCGTCGGCGATGGCTACGCCGTAGTTTTCGATGAACTCGCGGCCGCGCAGGGTCGACAGGTTCTGCACGTTTTCCAGGCCTTCGGCGCCGCAGAAACGGGCTTGGGCGAACGGCAGGTCAGCCGAGATGCACAGCACCACGGTGTTTTCCAGTTGGCTTGCCTGTTCGTTGAACTTACGCACAGAGGTGGCGCAGGTTGGCGTATCGACGCTTGGGAAAATGTTCAGCACTTTGCGCTTGCCGGCGAAGCTGGCCAGGGGGGTGTCGGCCAGGTTGCCCGCCACCAGGGAAAACGCAGGTGCCTGGGTGCCGACTTGTGGCAACTGGCCGTTGACCTGGACAGGGTTGCCTTTGAGGGTGACTTGAGCCATGCACGCATTCCTTATATGGATGATTTTGGGTGTGTCAGGGAGGCCGAAGTTAACCACGAAACCCTCTGCTCGGCCTATCCCAACCTGTCGACAGACATTTCTTCAATTGCCTGAGGCAAGTGCCTTAAGCCATGGAGGAGCTTTGCCCTGATGCCGCGATGGAAAACTCGTGGCGATCCCTCAGCATCACGTACAACGTCGCCACACCTGAATCGGCAGGAAAAACCACCACGTAATCATCAAACGCCACCTGCGCCTCACCGCCCAGGGCTTCCAATAACGGTACCGAGGGCGTTTCGACGAAGCCCAACCTACGCTCGGTGCGCGGCGCCTGCCCGGTGGCGTCCCCCTGTGTTGTCGCCTCTGCCCAACTGAGGGTGTCGCCGCCTACACCATCGGCGGTGAAACGCAATGGGTTGCGCGGCGCGTCCCAATGGGCCGCCCGCACCCCGACCCTGCCGGGGGTTGCAGCAATGGCCACCTGCAACAACTCCAGCACCGGGCTCAAACCCCGCGACGGCGTGCCGTGGGCCACCGCGTAGCGGCCACTGAACAGCCTCAGGGGCAGTTCAACCTCACCCTGAGCCGTGGCCAACGCGTGCCAGTCGGCTCCCTCGACGGGCATCAGTTCAGCCAGCGGTAGGCTGACGCCATACATCTGGGTTTCAGCACGGCTGCGATAGCCAAAACGCAACACCACGGCCCACTGCCCGCCTCCTCGCTGGAGGCGACCTGCCAGGTGAGTTCCGCTACCGCCGAACGCAGGGGCGCGCCGGGACATCCCTCACAGCCGTCGACAGTTGGCAAGGCGCCTGGCCCGGCCAGCTGCCCTGCTGTATGCGTTGCGCCACCAGTTGCCGTTGCGCGCGCTCAAGCACTTGCGATAGCTGAGCCCCCCACTGCTGACGCTGGAGGTTGATCGCCGCCAACTGCGCCCGGGAGCGCTCCTCGGTGCTGCTGGCCTGCTGCACGATGCTCTGCCATTGAGCCTGGTCGGCACGGGCGTAGTGCCCTGCAAGAGGTGGGCGTGGGCTCCACTGCGGCGCTGCTGGCCACATGGGTCACCGACCGTGCCGGCCTGGAGCGCTTCGCCGCCGGGGCCCTGGCGGTGACCGATGACCAGCCGCGCATCGAGTACGCGCCCTGGGTGCGCAGCCAGGAGATCACCCGGGTGCTGCCGGCGCTGCTCGACCTGCGTCAGGCGCCGGTATTGCACAATGCCGACGCCGCGTTCGGCGCGCGAATGGACCGCCACCAGCGGCGCCTGATGCAGTTCTACCGCGCCAGCCTGCACGCCTACGCCGGTGATCGCGCAGCCTGGGCGCGGGACATCCGCGAAGTGATGGCCGGCGACAGCGCCAACCCCTATTACCGTTGGTTTATCGGGCAATGAAACGGCCGTTCAAAGGATGTGCGCCACCAGGCCGACCGGGCCGTTGACCACGTTAAAGCGCACCCAGTCGCCCTCCTTCACCTTCCTGGCGGGGCTGTATAACGGCAGCAAGGTGCCGTCGGGCTGACGCACCACCAAAAACCCCCTGACCTTGCACACCTCGCCTTCGAACACGGTTTTGCTCCTGACACTCGAGTGCGGCATCAGACACCATCGCCAGTCGATTGGCTACAACGCACCGACAGCAGCCCCAACACGGCATTGCGCCGGGCACCGTTTACGGCCGCTGCGCAGCCGAGCGCGGGTAAACCCGCTTGCTACAAAAAAGGTGGCGCGCGCCACGGGGCGCTCACCCCGCCCCCGTAGGCGCCTGGCTTGCCAGCGCCCACAGGGATGGGCGTAGCAAGGGTGGGGGAGAAGTTACTGGGCCTTGAGCTTGAGGTAGGACTGGTGCAGATCCGCCGCCCAGCCGTCGATGACGTTTTTCACGTCAGTGGCTTTCATCACTTGGGAATCGTTTTCCAGCGGCTTGCCGGTGCCTTTGCGCACCACTTGGGCCAGTACTTTGTGGGTGCCGCCGTCGAGGAACACCGCTTCGGTGGCCAGGTCGGTTTCCTGGTCGCGGATGCCACTGGCGGTGCTTACGGCTGCGGCCACCAGGGCAATCGGGATCACTTCATAGGCCTTGAGGCCTTCGGTCTTGCTGCTGACGGCGGTGATGGCCGCGCGCACCACGATCACACCCGGGCCTGGGGCATTGGCCAGGGGCAGGGATTTACTGATTTCCCGCTTGAGGGCCTGGTCGTAGTAGCTGGTGATGCCTGACAGGGTGCTTTGAGGGATTTTCACCGTGGGCTGGGGTTGCGGGTAGAGCTGGGTCGGTTCGACGTAGACACTGGTGTACTGGCCCACCTTCAGGCTGGGGTCGACCCAGCGCATCACGTCCACGCCCGAGGGCGACTTGGCTTCCTTGAGGCGGCTGTAGTCCTTGAGGAACCCGGAGTAGTCCTCAGGCTGGGTCACCTTGCTGGAACAGCCCACCACTGCGACGCAAGCGACGCATAGCGCGCTAACCATTAGTCCAAGCTTCATGCTGTAGCTCCTGTCAGATGACCGGCAACGGTACGGGAATAAAGGAACCTTAGGTATAGCCAAGCTTCAGACTTTTAGTGAGGCGCACAGCGAATATTCATTTAGCGCTGTGGGGTATTTCACACCCCTCATTTGACAGACCGCCGCTGGGCGTCAAAGCTGCACCCAGCCTCGCCCGCCCCGACAGGTCGAAGCCTCTGGACTACGGAAGTTGCAATGCCCAAACCTAAAAATAATGCTGCTGCGCCACGTCCTGATTCGCCCGCCCCCTCCACTAACCGCTACCTGTTCCCCGTCACTGCCCCGTGCGGGTGCTGCTGATCGCGGCCATGGGCGGGTTTCTGCTCGCCAGCCAACCCGCGCCGGCAAAGCATGTCGATGAAACCCAATGCCAAACCTGCCACAGCACGCAGGCACAGGCCTGGCAAGGCTCCCACCATCGATGGCGATGCAGGTGGCCGACGCGCAAACGGTGCTGGGCAAGATGGCTAGCGTGACGTTCAAGGGCGAAAACGAAACCACCCGGTTCTTTCGCCAGGGCCAAGCGTTGTGGGTCATGGCTATCGCGGGCGGGCCCGCCCCCACAGAGAAGGCCAGGAACGGCCCATCCATCATGGGTGACCCGCCACACAGTTGAACTGCGGTGTGGGTCGGATTTTCATTTTCCTCTGTGGGAGCGAGCCTGCTCGCGATGGCGGCACTGTGTAGCGGTGACGAAGGCTAGGGGTAAGACAGTTGCTCCCCACAATGGCCGGCCTCCCATCCCATACAGGCCATGCACGGTGGGCTTGGGGTTCAGCGCCGGCGAAACAGCGGGCGCGGTTCGATGGCGCTGCGGCCGTAGTGCACGCTCATGCCGGCCAGGCCTTTGAGGGCGTCTTCGGCGCATTTGTCTTCACGCACGGCGAAGGCGTCGAAACCGCATTGGCGCATGTGGCTGAGCTGATCGCGCAGCACATCGCCAATGGCGCGCAGTTGCCCTTGCCAGCCCAGGCGCGTGCGCAGCAGGTAGGCCTGGCTGTAGGCGCGGCCGTCGCGAAAACTGGGGAAGTCCAGGGCAATCAGCGGCAGTTGCGCCAGCCATGGCGCCAGGCTTTGTACCTCATCGTCCGGCCCCAGCCACACGCCGTCTTCGCCGCGGTGATAGAGCAGCCACAGCGCCAGCGGCAGGATCGCCGGCCCGGCGGGCAGTGGCGCTTGGGGGTCGCGCAGCAAGGTCCAGGGGTCGTCGCCGACGATCCGCGCCTCGGCGCCGTACAGGCGCAGCAGGTTGTTCATGCCGACACCTCCAGGGCCGCGCCGTACACCCGCTCCTTGAACGGCTCCAGGCCAATGCGTTGCACGGTGTCGATGAACAGTTCCTCGCTTTCGCGGTAGCGCACGAAGGTGGCGATGATGTGTTCGATCACGCTTGGCACTTCCTCGGCACTGAAGGACGGGCCGATGACTTTGCCCAGCGCACTGTTGTTGCCCTGGGCGCCGCCGAGGGTGATCTGGAACCACTCGCTGCCGTTTTTATCCACCCCCAGGATGCCGATGTTGCCGATGTGGTGGTGGCCGCAGGCGTTCATGCAGCCAGAGATGTTCAGGCTGATGTCCCCCAGGTCGTGGAGAAAATCCAACTGCTGGAAACGGCCCTGGATCGACTGGGCAATGGGGATCGAGCGGGCATTGGCCAGGGCGCAGAAATCGCCGCCCGGGCAGGCGATGATGTCGGTCAGCAGGCCGACGTTGGCGCTGCCCAAACCGTGCGCACATGCCTGCTGCCACAGGGCATGCAGGGCCGCCTTAGGCACGTCCGGGAGGATGATGTTCTGTTCGTGGGCGATGCGGATTTCGCCAAAACCAAACTGCTCGGACCAATCGGCGACGGCGTCCATCTGCGCGGCGGTGACGTCGCCCGGTGGCGCGCCCGGGCCCGGCTTGGTCGATAGCACCACGCTGGTGTAGCCCGCCACTTTGTGCGGCTGCACGTTGCGCGCCACCCAGCGGGCGAAGGCCGGGCTGTCGCTCAGGTGCGTGCCAAAGTTCAGGTCGGTGTCGGCCAGGCTCTGATAGCACGGCCTGACGAAGGCGTCGGCCACCCGCTGGTATTCGGCCTCGGTGAGTTGCGCCGGGCCGTCCTTGAGGTGCTGCCATTCCTCTTCGACTTCCCGGGCGAAGGCCTCGATGCCCAGGGCCTTGACCAGGATCTTGATGCGCGCCTTGTACTTGTTGTCGCGCCGCCCGTGGCGGTTGTACACCCGCAGCACCGCCTCGACGTACGACAGCAGGTGCTGCCACTCCAGGCCTTCGCGGATCTGCTGGCTGAGGATCGGCGTGCGCCCCAGCCCCCCGCCGACCATCACCCGCAGGCGCATTTGCGCGGCGCCGTCGCGGTAAAGGTAGAGGCCGATGTCGTGCATCATGATCGCCGCGCGGTCCTGTTCGGCCGAGCAGATGGCGATCTTGAATTTGCGCGGCAGGAACAGGAATTCCGGGTTGATGGTGGACCATTGGCGCAGGATCTCGGCCAGCGGCCGCGGGTCGATCAACTCGTCGGCGGCCACCCCGGCGAAAGCCTCGGTGGTGATGTTGCGCACGCAGTTGCCGGAGGTCTGGATGGCGTGCATGTCGACGGCGGCCAAGCGTTCGAGGATGTCCGGCACCTGGGCCAGTTCGATCCAGTTGAACTGCATGTTCTGGCGCGTGGTGAAGTGGCCGTAGCCACGGTCGAAATCCCGGGCGATGCCGGCCAGGGTACGCAACTGCGCCGCGCCCAGGGTGCCGTAGGGGATCGCCACGCGCAGCATGTAGGCGTGCTTTTGCAGGTACAGGCCGTTTTGCAGGCGCAGGGGCAGAAACTCTTCTTCGCTCAACTCGCCGGCCGCAAAACGCCGGACCTGGTCGCGAAACTGCGCCACCCGCTCCAGCACCAGGGCCCGGTCGTAATCGTCGTACTGGTACATGTGGCTACCTCATCAATCAGCACTGGCCGCGCTCTGTCGGCGGGCTTCACGGGGTTGCCACTATGGCCCAGCAGCTCAGTCGCTTAAAGATTCAGGTACAGCCATAAAAACCATATCAGCGATGCAAAACCCTTAACTGGCTTGCTCTAAATCTGATCCGTATTAATGCAGTTTTTCTGAGTCTGTTTTGTTTCGCCCACGGTTTCTACAGTAAGTCCCCCTGCCAGACCGGGTGGCCTGGCAAGACTTTGTTTGCAACCGTGGAAGAATTGACCATGAGCACAGCAGCAATCGGGCAAGCCTATAACTACAAGGTTGTCCGCCAATTTGTCGTGGCGACCGTGGTATGGGGCGTCATCGGAATGGCCATGGGCGTGTGGATCGCCTCGCAACTGGTGTGGCCGGACATGAACCTGGACCTGCCCTGGACCACGTTCGGGCGCCTGCGCCCCTTGCACACCAGCCTGGTGATTTTCGGCTTCGCTGGCAGCGCCCAGTTCGCCGCCAGTTACTACGCGGTGCAGCGCACCTGCCAGGTGCGGCTGTACTCCGACACCCTGGCGGCGTTCACCTTCTGGGGCTGGCAAGCGGTGATCGTCATCATGCTGGTGAGCCTGCCGCTGGGCTACACCACCACCAAGGAATACGCCGAGATCGAATTCACCGGCGCGGTGTGGATGGCGGTGGTGTGGGTGGCCTATGCCGTGGTGTTCTTCACCACCGTGGTACGTCGCCAGACCAAGCACATCTACGTGGGCAACTGGTTTTTCGGCGCGTTCATCCTGGTGATCGCCATGTTGCACGTGGTCAACCACTTGGCGATCCCGGTGGACTGGTTCAAGTCCTACCCGGTGTATTCCGGCGCCACCGACGCCATGGTGCAGTGGTGGTACGGGCATAACGCGGTGGGCTTTTTCCTCACCACGGGGTTCCTGGGGATGATGTATTACTTCGTGCCCAAGCAGGTCGGGCGGCCGGTGTATTCCTATCGCCTGTCCATCGTGCACTTCTGGGCGCTGATTACCCTGTACATCTGGGCCGGCCCCCACCATTTGCACTACACCGCACTGCCGGACTGGGCGCAGTCGCTGGGCATGGCGATGTCGCTGATCCTCCTGGCGCCGAGCTGGGGCGGGATGATTAACGGCATGATGACCCTCTCCGGCGCCTGGCATAAGTTACGCACCGACCCGATCCTGCGCTTTCTGGTGCTGTCGCTGGCGTTCTACGGGATGTCGACGTTCGAGGGGCCGATGATGGCGATCAAGACGGTCAACGCCCTGTCCCACTACACCGACTGGACCATCGGCCACGTCCATGCCGGCGCGTTGGGCTGGGTGGCGATGATTACCTTCGGCTCGCTGTACCACATGATTCCCAAGGTGTTCGGCCGCGAGCAGATGTACAGCACGCCGCTTATCAACCTGCACTTCTGGCTGGCGACCATCGGCACCGTGCTGTACATCGCCTCGATGTGGGTCAACGGCATCACCCAGGGCCTGATGTGGCGCGCGATCAACGACGACGGCACCCTCACCTACTCGTTCGTCGAGGCCTTGCAGGCCAGCCACCCGGGGTTTGTGGTGCGCTTCGTCGGTGGCGCGTTCTTCCTCGCCGGCATGCTGCTGATGGCCTACAACACCTGGCGCACAGTGCGTGTGGCGGACCTCAAGGTCGCCGAAGCCGACGCCCGGATCGCCTGACCTGCGGCGCACGCCTTCGCGGCGTGCGCCTCATTTTTTTTCCAAGGAGCTGCGTGATGATCGAGCTAGCACTGAACGTGGGCGCGGTGGCGTGCCTGTACCTGGCGGTCGAGTATTGCTTGCGCAACCAGTCGGCCAAAAGCCTGGACGACGCCAGCCTGATCCCCTTCGCCGACGACCCCGAAGTCGCCCGGCGCGTGGAACTGGCCACCGGCAAGCGCATCGATGCCGTGGCGCCACCGGAAGCGAAAAAGGGTTGGGGCAATATCGAGATCTGACTTGAGAGAGCGGGTTCGCCCGCTCCCACAGGTTTTACCGGGTGGGCTACCCCCGCTCGCGCGGGATCAGCCCCTGTAATTGTTGGGCCAGGAAATTGGCATCGAAGGCGAAGGTGTCGGGGTCTTTGAGGCCGTTGGTCTTGCACCATTGCCACTCGCCGGCCGGTGGCTGGCAGACCAGGGAAATGCTGCCGTAGCGCGCGGCGGTCAGGCCCGCCACCGCCAGGGCAATGGCCCCACCGGCGCCCATCACCTGGGGCACGAATTCCACCGGTTTGCCGGCGATCAGGATGGTCAGTTTCTCGGTCTTGAACGGCGAACTTTCTACCGGCACCGCAGGCCCCGAGGCCACATAGGCTTCGCGGCTGACGCGCAGCAACTCCGGCACCTGTACCGGTGCCAGCCATTGCTCGATCTGGTCGAACAACTGGCCGATCCGCACCGCCCACTGCGCCGACTGGGTTTCAAACACCTGCTTTTTGTGCGCTTCGCTCTGTGCGTAGTGGCGCAGCATCTCGCCCAATTGCTGTACGTCATTCATCGCGGTGTTCCCTGGGTCAGCCGTGGCTGCAAAGCCTGGATCATGGCAGATGCGCGACGCCGGCGTATGACTAATACCGCCGGCGCCACCGGGCTCAGCGCGTGCGCCGCAAGCGCGCCATGCTCAGCACATCCACCAGGGCGCCATCACGCACCGCGTAATCGCACAACCGGCCTTCCTCGACAAAACCGAACTTGCGGTACAGGCCGATGGCCGCCTCGTTGTCGGCGAACACCGTGAGCTCCACTCGTTGCAGGTTCATCCAGTTGTCTGCCACCTCCAACGCCGTGGCCAGCAACAGCGAACCGATGCCCTTGCCCTGCCACGCCACCGAGACACCCATGCCAATGGCGCCGCAATGGCTGCGCCGCACCCGAGAGAACTGCTCCAGGCCACAATTACCCACCACCGCGCCCTGATACAGCGCCACCAGGCGCAGGTGCCGCTCATCCGCCGTGGCCAGGCGCGTGCGCCACAGTTCGGGGGATTGAAACGGCATTTGCAGCACTTGGCGGGTCACCGCCGGCTCGTTGTAAAGCGCAGTGATGCCGTCGATGTGGGCGGTGGTCAGGCGTTCGATGACAACGGGGGTATCGGGCATTGCATTCTTCCTTGGCAATAGAGGGGATCGGTGGTCAAACGCCCTGAGTGTGCCACGCGATAGCCAAGGGTGAGCACACTGATAGCAATTTCCCATTGAACCCCGGGGCCGGCCTCTAGTAAGCTCGGCCCACTTCATCGGAGAAACACCATGCAACACACCCTCCCACAGCCTCGTCACACCGCCAGCGCCTCGCGCCCGGTTGCCGCTGCCTGGGTGAATACTCCGGTCAACTTTTATTTTGGGTATTGGTTTAGCCACTGGCGCGCCTGATACCCACTTCCGGCGCCCACTTTCACGGGTCGCCCACTTGAGTTTTCTCAACCCCCGGTCGGCTTCCCGACCGGGGGTTTTGTTTTTTCAAGCTGTCCATTTTTGCCTCACGCCCCATTCAATTTAAGGAAATACACATGAACCGCACCGCTTATTACCGTCACGACAATGCTTGCGCCTGGCGATTTACCAACCTCCGTTCGGGCCAGCCTGCCGCCTCCGACCGGTCACCCACAGGTGGCATCGCCGAACCCACTGCCAACCCGGCCCATTGTCGAACACCCCACTAGGGCCGACGCGCGGGCACGAACCCGCCGCCAGCCCAGGAAGCCCGAATATGAACTCGTCCATTTGCGCTGTACCACTGTTGAATTGCGCCAACCAGGCCTTGACCCAACGCCTGCCCACCGCGCTGCAACTCCAGCAGCAACTGCCTCTGGCCGCCGCCTTGAGCCGCCAGGTCGCCGACCACCGCCAAGCGGTGCGTGCCATCCTCAATGGCCAGGACTCGCGCCTGCTGGTCGTCGTGGGGCCCTGCTCGATCCACGACCCGCAATCGGCCCTCGAATACGCCGACAAACTCGCCCACCTTGCCCATCAACTCAGCGACGACCTGCTGCTGGTGATGCGCGCCTACGTCGAAAAACCCCGCACCACCGTGGGCTGGAAAGGCCTGGCGTATGACCCGCACCTCGATGGCAGCGACGACATGGCCGCCGGCCTGGAGCTGTCGCGCCACCTGATGCGCGAAATGCTCGGCATGGGCCTGCCAATCGCCACCGAGCTGCTGCAACCCATGGCCGCCGGTTACTTCGATGACCTGCTCAGCTGGGTTGCCATCGGCGCGCGCACCACTGAATCGCAGATCCACCGGGAAATGGCCAGCGGCCTGGGCCTGCCCGTGGGCTTCAAGAACGGCACTGATGGCGGCGTGGCCATTGCCTGCGACGCGATGCGCTCGGCCAGCCACCCGCACCGCCATTTCGGCGTCGACAGCCAGGGCCACCCGGCCATCATCCAGACCCCGGGCAACCCCGACACCCACCTGGTGTTGCGCGGCGGCCATCAAGGCCCCAACTACAGCCGCGAACACGTCGCCCAGGTGCAGCGCAACCTGGAACAACTGGCCATCACCCCAAGGCTGATGGTCGATTGCAGCCACGCCAACAGCGGCAAAGACCCGTTGCGCCAACCCCAGGTGTTCGCCCAAGTGCTAGAGCAACGCCTGCACGGCAACCATCAGTTGATGGGAGTGATGCTCGAAAGCCATCTGTTCGAGGGTTGCCAGCCCCTGACCGGGAACCTGCGCTACGGTGTTTCGATCACCGATGGTTGCCTCGGCTGGGCCGCCACCGAAGCGTTGCTGAGCGACGCCGCCCGCCAGTTGCGCGATGCCCGCCGCCCGCACCCGGCGGTCGTGTAAAACCACTCAGGAGCCTGCACCCGCCAGGCTCCGGGTTACCTATCAGATATTTACCTTCTTCCGCGAAGGTAAAACCACGAGCCCTATGAGAGCCCAAGCAGGCCATGGCCTGTAGGGCGATGCGCCATGACAGTGCATCCCAATAGGTTTAAAAAAAACCACAGTTTTTTGTCCAACTTCGACGCCATACAGAGGCTCTTTCCTACACATTCCCACCCGGCGCCTGCACTAGAGTGGGGAAAACCTCGACTGCTTCCCTCACCGCAAAAAGGAAAGACCATGCAACGGAATGCAACCACCCAGCACCCCATCCTCTTGGTTCATGGGCTGTTCGGTTTCGAGAGTATCGACAACGTTCCCCTCTTCCAGGCCGTCAAGCACGCCTTGCGCCAGGCCGGCGCACGAGTGTTCATCCCCTACCTGTCCGCCACCCATTGCAACGAAGCCCGTGGCGAACAATTGCTGCTGCAAATCCAACGGGTGCTGGCCGGCACCCAGGCCAGCAAAGTCAACCTCATTGGCCACAGCCAAGGGGCTCTGGCGGCGCGCTATGTGGCTGCCACCCACCCGGCGCTGGTGGCCTCGATCACCTCAGTCAGCGGCCCCAACCATGGCTCCGAACTGGCCGACTACCTACACAAGGCCCTGATTCCCGGGCGCCTACCCGAACCAGTGGCGGCAGCCGTTACCCACCTGTTCGCCGACTTCATCACCCTGCTCAGCGGCCACTCCCAACTGCCCACCGCCACCATCGCGGCACTCAATGCGCTGTCCACCGAAGGCGTCGGCGCGTTCAACGACAAATACCCCCAGGGCCTGCCCGCCACCTGGGGCGGCGCGGGCCAGGAACTAATCAACGGTGTGCGCTACTTTTCCTGGAGCGGCACCCTGCGCCCCGGTGTGCGTGGCAACGAGCCTCTGCGCCAAGTGTGCCAGGCGTTTTGCGACTACTTCACCACCGAAGCCGACCAGAACGACGGCGTGGTCGGGCGCTACAGCTCCCACCTGGGCACGGTGATCCGTTCCGACTACGCCCTGGACCACCTGGAAAGCCTCGCCCCGACGGCGGGCGGCGAACAGGACGCTATTGAGCTGTATGTCGAGCATGCGCAGCGATTGCAGGCCCTGGGCCTGTAAGCCCAACGCTCCACCCGGCACTTTGACGAGAAATCCGTCGCGCAATCCGGTAGGCTCGGCGCTTTATTGACAGTTGAACGGAGTACCTCCCCATGGCCAAAGCCACTGCCCGCCACATCCTCGTTGCCACCGAAGACAAGTGCAACGAACTCAAGACACAAATCGAAGGCGGCGCCGATTTCGCTGAAATCGCCAAAGCCAACTCCTCCTGCCCATCGAGCCGCGACGGCGGCAACCTCGGTTCCTTCGGCCCAGGCCAGATGGTCAAGGAATTCGACACCGTGGTCTTCAGCGCCCCGGTCAACGTGGTCCAGGGCCCGGTGAAAACCCAGTTCGGCTACCACCTGCTGGAAGTGACCAGCCGCCAGGACTGATCCGGCACATACGCTCCCCACAACGGCCCGCCTTTCGCGGGCCGTTGTGTTTGGGCGCGGCACCGGGGCTGGCGAGCCATGGGCCGCTCGCGTAAAAAGGCTGTTTCGACCCCAAGGCTGTAAGGCTGACCATGCGACTGGCTCTTCCCTCATTGTTGTTCGCCGCCCTGGCGATAGTGCTCGGCGCCACTGCCGCCCAGGCCACCCCCAGCCACGCCATGACGGTTTACGGTGAACCGGCCAAGTACCGCGCCGGCTTCAGCCACTTCGCCTATGCCAACCCCCAGGCCCCCAAGGGCGGCAGCATGCGCCGCTCGGCCCTGGAAATCGGCCGCTTCGACCATGTGCTGCCCTATGGCGACAAAGGCATCGGCGTGTCGCAGATCGACGGCCTGATCTACTCGCCCCTGGCCCAGCGCTCCCTCGACGAGCCCTACACCGTGTACGGCCTGGTGGCCCAGCAAATGGAGCGCGCCGACGATGGCCTGTGGCTGCGCTTCTACCTCAACCCCAAGGCCCGCTTTGCCGATGGCACGCCGATCACCGCTGAGGACGTGCGCTACAGCTACGACCTGCTGATGACCCAGGGCAGCCTGCGTTTTCGCACCCAGTTCGCCGACGTTCAAGGCGTGGCGGTGGAATCGGCGCGGGTGATCCGCTTCGACTTCAAGAGCAACGAAAACCGCACCCTGCCCCTGGACCTGGCGACCCTGCCGGTGTTTCCCCAGCACTGGTGGAAAACCCGCGACTTCGCCAACGGCGGCGGCTACGAGGCGCCGCTGGGCAGCGGCCCGTACCGGGTGAGCAGCATCGATTCGGGGCGCAGCATCACCTTCGCCCGCAACCCCGACTGGTGGGGCAAGGACCTGCCCGTGAGCCGTGGCTTGTACAACTTCGACCGGTTCAGCATCGAATACTTCGGCGACACCGACGTCGCCCGCCAGGTGCTGCGCGGCGGCGCCTACGACTACAACCGCGAATTCCTCGCCTCCGCCTTCGCCGTGGGCTACAACGGCCCGGCCCTGGACGATGGGCGCCTGCAAAAGGCCCACCTGGCCAAGGACATGCCGCAACCGGCCCAGGGCTACGTGTTCAACCTGCAAAAACCGCTGTTCAAGGACCGCCGCGTGCGCCAGGCCCTGGCGCTGCTGTGGGATTTCGAGTGGAGCAACCGGCAGATGATGCGCAACCAGTACATCCGCCAGCAAAGCGTGTTTTCCAACACCGCCCTGGCGGCCCGGGCCCTGCCCGATGCCGAAGAACTGGCGATCCTCGAACCCTTGCGCGGGCAGATCCCCGACGAGGTGTTCACCCAGGTCTTCGAGGCGCCGAAAACCGATGGCAGCGGGGTGATCCGCGACAAGCAACTGCAAGCCCTGGCCCTGCTCGAAGCGGCAGGCTGGAAACCCGACGGCGATCGCCTGGTCAATGCCGCCGGCGAGCCGTTGAGCTTCACCTTCCTCAACACCCAGGGCGGCATCGAACGCCTGCTGCTGCCCTACAAGCGCACCCTGGCGCAGATCGGCATCACCCTGAACATCCGGCGCATCGACGCTTCCCAGTACCTGAACCGGATCATGGCCCGGGACTACGACATGATCGTCACCGGCTACCCCGCCAGCCCTTCGCCGGGGCTGGAGCTGTACAACTACTTCGGTTCGGCCACCGCCCTGGACCCCGGTTCCAGCAACACCATGGCCCTGCAAGACCCCGCCGTCGACAGCCTGATAACCGGCCTGGTCAAGGCCACCAGCCAAGCGCAGATGTTGCGTTACGCCCATGCCCTGGACCGGGTGCTGCAATGGAACTACTACTGGATTCCCAACTACTACCCGCCCGGCACTTCCACCGTGTGGTGGAACCGCTTCGGCATGCCCGCCACCCCCGCCAGCAATGAAGAAGCCATCGAAACCTGGTGGGAGGTGAGCCGCGTGCCCCTGACCAACCAACAGATGGCCGCCGAGCGCATCCGCCGTGGCCAGCCCGGGGGGCCACGCTGATGCTCGCCTACGTCGTGCGGCGCCTGCTGCTGATAATCCCCACGCTGCTGCTGATCCTGCTGGTCAATTTCGTCATCGTCCAAGCCGCCCCCGGCGGGCCGGTGGAGCAGGCCATCGCCCACCTGCAAGGCATCGGCGGCGGCGCGGGGGCCTCCGGCGATGGCGTCAGCAGCAGTTCTCGGGCCAGCCGTGGCCTGGACCCCAAGCTGATCCAGGACATCGAAAAGCAATACGGCTTCGATAAACCGGCCCACGAACGCCTGTGGCTGATGCTCAGCCACTACGCCCGCTTCGACCTGGGCAACAGCTTCTTTCGCGGCGCCAGCGTCACCGACCTGATCCTGGAAAAAATGCCCGTGACCCTTTCCCTGGGCCTGTGGGCCACCCTCATCACCTACCTGGTGTCGATCCCCCTGGGCATCCGCAAAGCCGTGCGCCATGGCAGCGCGTTCGATATCTGGAGCAGCACCGCGATCATCCTCGGCTACGCCATGCCCGCGTTCCTCTTCGCCATGCTGCTGATCGTGCTGTTTGCCGGCGGCACGTCGTGGAACTGGTTCCCGGTGCGCGGCCTGGTGTCGGAGAACTTCGAGCAACTGAGCACCTTGGGCAAAATCGCCGATTACTTCTGGCACCTGGTGCTGCCGGTCACGGCCCTGGTGATCGGCGGGTTCGCCAGCCTGACCATCCTCACCAAAAACGCCTTCCTCAACGAAATCACCCGCCAGTACGTGGTCACCGCCCGCGCCAAGGGCCTGAGCGAACGCCGCGTGCTCTACGGCCACGTGCTGCGCAACGCGATGCTGCTGGTGGTGGCGGGCATTCCCCAGGCGTTTATCAGCGTGTTTTTTGCCGGTTCCCTGTTGATCGAAGTGATTTTCTCCCTCGATGGCCTGGGGCGCATGAGCTATGAAGCGGCCGTGTCCCGGGACTACCCGGTGGTGTTCGGCTCGTTGTTCATCTTCACCCTGTTCGGCCTGCTGATAAAACTCATCGGCGACCTGTGCTACACCCTGCTCGACCCACGCATCGACTTCGCCGGGAGGAACGCCTGATGTTCAGCCTCTCTCCCGTGGGCCGCCGACGCCTGGAGCGGTTCAAGCAAAACCGCCGCGGCTGGTGGTCACTATGGCTGTTTATCGGCCTGTTCGCCCTGACCCTGGGGGGCGAGTTGATCGCCAACGACAAACCCCTGGTGGTCAGCTACCAGGGTGCCTTGCACTTCCCCGTGTTCAAGCGCTACACCGAGCAGGATTTCGGCGGCCAACTGCCGTTCCAGGCCGATTACCGCAGCAGCTACGTGCAGCACCTGATCCGCGACGGCGGCGGCTGGCTGCTGTTCCCGCCCATCCCATTCAGCCACGACACGCCCAACTACGACCTCACCCAACCGGCGCCGAGCCCGCCCAGCGCGCAAAACTGGCTGGGCACCGACGACCAAGCCCGGGACGTGCTGGCGCGGGTGATTTTCGGCGCCCGGGTGTCGATCCTGTTCGCCTTGGCGCTGACCGCCCTGAGCGCCCTGATCGGCATCGCCGCCGGCGCCTTGCAAGGCTACTACGGCGGCTGGGTCGACCTGCTGGGCCAGCGTTTGCTGGAGGTCTGGTCGGGGCTGCCGGTGTTGTACCTGCTCATCATCCTGTCGGGGTTCGTGGAGCCCAATTTCTGGTGGCTGCTGGGCATCATGGCGCTGTTTTCCTGGCTGGCCCTGGTGGACGTGGTGCGCGCCGAGTTTTTGCGCGGGCGCAACCTGGAGTACGTCAAGGCTGCCCGTGCCCTGGGCCTGAGCGACCGCAAGGTGATCGTGCGGCACATCCTGCCCAACGCCATGAACGCCACCCTGAGCTACCTGCCGTTCATCCTCACCGGGGCGATTTCCACCCTCACCGCCCTGGATTTTCTCGGCTTCGGCATGCCCGCCGGCAGCGCCTCCCTGGGCGAGTTGATTGCCCAGGGCAAACAAAACCTGCAAGCGCCGTGGCTGGGGCTGACAGCGTTTTTCACCCTGGCGCTGATCCTTTCCCTATTGGTGTTCATTGGCGAGGCCTTGCGCGATGCCTTTGACCCGCGATCCTGAGCGCAACCCATGACTGACAACCTGATTGAAATCCGCGACCTGAGCGTCGCCTTCAGCGGCCAGTGCGTGGTGCGCCACCTGAGCCTGGACATCCGCCCCGGCGAGTGCCTGGCGCTGGTGGGCGAGTCCGGCTCGGGCAAGTCGGTGACCGCCCATTCGATCCTGCAACTGCTGCCCCAAGCCGGCACCCAGACCACGGGCAGCATCCGCTACCAGGGCCAGGAACTGCTGGGCGCCGGCGCCAGCGTGCTGCGCCAAGTGCGCGGCAACCGCATCGCGATGATCTTCCAGGAGCCCATGACGTCCCTGAACCCGCTGCACAGCGTGGAAAAGCAGATCGGCGAAACCCTGCTGCTGCACAAGGGCCTGGGCGGCAAGGCCGCGCAACGGCGCACCGTGGAACTGCTGGAGCTGGTGGGCATCCGCCACCCCGAGCAGCGCCTCAAGAGCTACCCGCACCAACTCTCCGGCGGCCAGCGGCAACGGGTGATGATCGCCATGGCCCTGGCCTGCGAGCCGCAATTGCTGATCGCCGACGAACCCACCACCGCCCTGGACGTGACCGTGCAGCGCAAGATCCTGGCCCTGCTCAAGTCCCTGCAACAGCGCTTGGGCATGGCCCTGCTGCTTATCAGCCATGACCTCAACCTGGTGCGCAGCATCGCCCAACGGGTGTGCGTGATGCGCGCCGGGGAGATCGTCGAACAGGCCGACTGCGAGCAACTGTTCAGCCAGCCGCGCCACCCCTACAGCTGCGAATTGCTCAACGCCGAACCCGACGGCCAGGCCCTGCCCCGGGACGAACGCGAGGCGGTGTTGCAGGTGGATGACTTGCGCGTGGTATTCAGCAGCGGCGGCGGCTTGCTGCGGCCCAAGCAGCACCTGCACGCCGTGGACGGCATCAGCCTGAGCGTGCAGCGGGGCAAGACACTGGGCATCGTCGGCGAATCGGGCTCGGGCAAGTCCACCCTGGGCCAGGCGATTTTGCGCCTGATCGACTCCAGCGGCGCCATCCGCTTCCAGGGCCAGGCACTGGACCGCCTCAACCACAAACAGATGCGACCCTGGCGCAAGCAGATGCAAGTGGTCTTCCAAGACCCCTTCGGCAGCCTCAGCCCACGCATGTCGGTGGCGCAGATCATCAGCGAAGGCCTGGAGGTACATAGCCCGTGCAGCGCGGGCGAATGCGAGCGGCAAGTGATCCGCGTGCTCGAAGAGGTCGGCCTGGACCCCGCCAGCCGCCACCGCTACCCCCACGAATTTTCCGGCGGCCAGCGCCAACGCATCGCCATCGCCCGCGCCCTGGTGCTCAAACCGGCGCTGATCCTGCTGGACGAACCCACCTCGGCCCTGGACCGCACCGTACAAAAACAAGTAGTGGCGCTGCTGCGCGACCTCCAGGAAAAACACGGCCTCACCTACCTGTTCATCAGCCACGACCTGGCGGTGATCCGCGCCCTGGCCCACGACATGCTGGTCATCAAGGACGGCAAAGTGGTGGAAAGCGGCCCCAGCGAAACCCTGTTCACCGCGCCCCAACACCCCTACACCCAGGAATTACTGGCCGCCAGCCTGCTGCCGCGACCGGAGCGGGGGTAAACGCTGTAACCTTGGCGCCTTGAGCTGGCTTGTGTGCAAGCACACCTCTGTGGGACCCGCTTCACAGACAGGCCAGCCCCCACTCAGCTAACCGACTTTTACCTGCGGAATCCCCATGACCCCCAACGCCGAACGCTACAACCCCTCCACCGACTACGCCGACAAGCTCATCAGCCGCATCGGCCAGACGCCCAGCTGGATCGCCAAGCGCATCGGCGTGACCGACAAGCGCATCCGCTACATCCTCGACGGCTCGCGCACGGTCAAGGGTGAAACCACCGAGATCCAGATGACCTACCCCGAACAATTTGCCCTCGAATGCCTGGCGGCCGAGGCCAGCGCCAAGAAAAAAGCCTGAGCGGACCCGCACCATGCCCCACAACGAAAGCCTCAAGGATTACCAACGCGTACGCCTGCTGGCGATCCGCTCGCTGTTCGAGATCATCGAGCAGTCCAGTGAGGGCACGGTGATCGTCGACCGCGACGCCAACATCGTCTGGATGAACGAGCGCTACGCCCGCCGCTTCGGCCTGGAGTCCGCCGCCCAGGCCCTGGGCCGCGCCTGCGAGAGCGTGATCCCCGGCAGCCTGCTGCGCGAAGTGGTGCGCAGCGGGCGGCCGATCCTGCTGGACATGCAGGACACCCCCAAGGAACCGCTGGTGGTGATGCGCCTGCCGATCCACGACGACGCCGGGGCGGTAATCGGCGCCATCGGCTTTGCCCTGTTCGACGAGTTGCGCAGCCTCTCGCCTATGCTCAAGCGCTACATGAGCATGCAGGAAGAGCTGGCCTCCACCCGCTCGCTGCTGCGCGCGCGCCAGGCCAAGTACACCTTTGCCCACTTCATCGGCACCAGCGCCGCCAGCCTTGAGGTCAAGCGCCGCGCCCGGCGCGGCGCCAGCGCCGACTCGCCGGTGTTGCTGCTGGGGGAAACCGGCACCGGCAAAGAGCTGCTGGCCCAGGCCATCCACGGCGCCTCGCCGCGGGCGCACAAGGCCTTCGTCAGCATCAACAGCGCGGCGATCCCGGAAAACCTGCTGGAAGCGGAATTCTTCGGCACCGCCCCCGGCGCCTTTACCGGCGCCGACCGCAAGGGCCGCACCGGCAAATTGCAGATCGCCCAGGGCGGCACGCTGTTTCTCGATGAAATCGGCGACATGCCCCTGCCCCTGCAAAGCAAGCTGCTGCGGGTGTTGCAGGAAAAGGAATTCGAGCCGCTGGGCTCCAATGAGGTGATCCACAGCGACGTGCGGGTGATCGCCGCCACTTCCACCGACCTGCAAGCGGCGATTGGCCGCGGCGAGTTTCGCGCCGACCTGTACTACCGCCTCAACGTCCTGCCGATCCAGGTGCCGCCGCTGCGCGAACGCCTGGACGACCTGCCGGCCCTGAGCGAAGCCATCCTCGAAGAGCTGCGCAGCCAGCACGAACTGGACCGCGACGCCCTGGCCCTGCTGGGCCGCCACGCCTGGCCGGGCAACATCCGCGAACTGCGCAACGTGCTGGAACGGGCGGCGCTGCTCAGCGACGACCTGCTTCTCGGCGCCCCGGCCATCGCTGCTGCCATTGGCACCCTGAGCCCCCTGCAACCCTCCCCGGCACCCGCCACCACGGTGCTGGAGGGCGAAACCTTCAGCGCCGCCCGCCAGCGCTTCGAGCGCCAATTGATCGAGGCCACCCTGGCCCAGTGCGGCGGCAAAGTCAGCGAAGCCGCCCAGCGCCTGGGGCTGGGGCGCTCGACGCTGTACAAAAAAATGCTGGCATTGGGGATCGCCGAGTCTCACTAAAGAGACTCAAATCTCCAAAAAGAGACGCAGCCGCGCTGTACGCTCCTTCGTGGGCACGCCCGCGCCCACAGCGTGTTTCACAGGCTGCGGTGGTGGCAGCGGGCCTGCCCGCGATAGCGCCCTACGTCCCACAACAGAGACAAATACCTGCCCTTCGCTACCAGACCAATAAAATATTCATATATTTCAACAACTTAAAACCTGGCATAGATCTCGCTAAGGATTTTTCCTACACCCGTTGCACCCCACAAAAATAACAATCCGATGGAGACACACCATGAGTGTGATTATTGCCCTGGCCGCGCTCGCGCTGCTGATGCTGGCGGCCTACCGTGGCTACAGCGTCATCCTCTTCGCCCCCATTGCCGCCCTCGGTGCCGTGTTGCTCACGGACCCTTCCGCCGTCGCGCCCGCGTTCACCGGGGTGTTCATGGAAAAAATGGTCGGTTTCATCAAGCTGTACTTCCCGGTGTTCCTGCTGGGCGCGGTGTTCGGCAAGCTGATTGAGCTGTCCGGGTTCTCGCGCTCCATCGTCGCCGCCGCGATCCGCCTGCTGGGCACCCGCCAGGCCATGCTGGTGATCGTGCTGGTCTGCGCCTTGCTGACCTACGGCGGCGTGTCGCTGTTCGTGGTGGTGTTCGCGGTGTACCCGTTCGCCGCAGAGATGTTCCGCCAGAGCAACATCCCCAAGCGGCTGATCCCGGCCACCATCGCCCTGGGCGCGTTTTCCTTCACCATGGACGCCCTGCCCGGCACGCCACAGATCCAGAACATCATCCCCAGCACCTTCTTCAACACCACGGCCTGGGCCGCGCCCTGGCTGGGGCTGATCGGCACGATCTTCGTGTTCTGCGCCGGCATGCTCTACCTGGCGCGCCAGCGCAACAAAGCGCAACGGGCCGGCGAAGGCTACGGCACCGAGCTGCGCAACGAGCCGGAAACCGCCGAAGACATCAAGCTGCCCAACCCCTGGGTTGCGCTGTCGCCGCTGCTGCTGGTGGGGGTGATGAACCTGCTGTTCACCCACTGGATCCCGCAGTGGTACGGCAAGACCCACAGCCTCAGCCTGCCGGGCATGAGCGTGCCGGTGCAGACCGAAATCGCCAAGCTCACCGCGATCTGGGCAGTCCAGGCCGCGTTGCTGGTGGGCATCATCATGGTCCTGGTGTTCGGCTTCAGTGCCATCCGCAGCAAACTGGCCGAGGGCAGCAAAAGCGCGGTCAGCGGCGCGCTGCTGGCGGCGATGAACACCGCGTCCGAGTACGGCTTCGGTGCGGTGATCGCCTCGTTGCCGGGGTTCCTGGTGCTGGCCGACTGGCTCAAGGGCATCCCCAACCCGCTGGTCAACGAAGCCATTACCGTGACCTTGCTGGCCGGCATCACCGGCTCGGCTTCCGGCGGCATGAGCATTGCCCTGGCGGCCATGTCCGAGAGCTTCATCGCGGCGGCCAACGCGGCCAACATCCCCTTGGAAGTGCTGCACCGCGTCGCCTCCATGGCCAGCGGCGGCATGGACACCCTGCCCCACAACGGCGCGGTGATTACCCTGCTGGCCGTGACCGGGCTGACCCACCGCGAGGCCTACAAGGACATTTTCGGCATCACGCTCATCAAGACCCTTGCGGTGTTCGTGGTGATCGCTACTTTCTATGCCACCGGCATTGTGTGAGGCACCCATGAAAACATTGAACGGCAAGTCACCGGCTCCACCAGCGGCATCGGCCTGGGCATTGCCCTGAGCCTGGCCAAGGCCGGCGCCAACCTGATCCTCAACGGCTTCGGCGACGCCTCGGCGGTAATCGCCCAGGTCGAGCACTATGGCGGGCGGGTCGGCCACCACGGCGCCGACGTCAGCGACCCGGCGCAGATCGCCGACATGCTCGCCTACGCCGAGCGCGAGTTCGGCGGTGTCGACATCCTGGTCAACAACGCCGGCATCCAGCACGTGGCGGCGGTGGAGGCGTTCCCCGCCGAACGCTGGGACGCGATCATCGCCATCAACCTGTCCGCGGTGTTCCACAGCACCCGCTTGAGCTTGCCGGGGATGAAAGCCAAGGGCTGGGGGCGGATCATCAACATCGCCTCGGTGCATGGCCAAGTCGGCTCGGTGGGCAAGGCCGCTTACGTGGCGGCCAAGCACGGGGTCATCGGCCTGACCAAAGTGGTGGGCCTGGAAACCGCCACCAGCAACGTCACCTGCAACGCCATCTGCCCCGGCTGGGTGCTCACGCCCCTGGTGCAAAAACAGATCGATGAACGCATTGCCAGCGGCATCGACCCGCAACAGGCCCAGCACGACCTGCTGGCCGAGAAACAACCGTCCCTGGCGTTCGTCACGCCCTCGCAACTGGGGGAGCTGGTACTGTTTTTATGCAGCGACGCCGGCAGCCAAGTGCGCGGCGCGGCGTGGAACATCGATGGCGGGTGGTTGGCCCAGTAAGGCCCATCGCTGCCGTCGTAGCCAGCGGGCTGGCCCGCTGGCTGCACACAACAATAAGAGGCCTCTATGTCCGACATCCTTTGGCAACCCAGCGCCGAGCGCATCCGCGCCTCCCGCCTGCACGCCTTTGCGCGCCTGCTCCATGACCGCCACGGCATCGCCCTGCGCGACTACCCCAGCCTGCACCAGTGGAGCATCGACCAGCGCGCCGAGTTCTGGCAGGCCATCGTCGATTTCTTCGACGTCCAGTGGCACGCCGCGCCCCACGCCGTGCTGCGCGAAGGCCCGCAGATGCCCGACGCCCAGTGGTTCCCCGGGGCCACCCTGAACTTTGCCGAACACCTGCTGCGCCGCCGCGACACCCACACGGCGGTGGTTGCCCTCGGCGAAGACGGCCAGCGCGAAACCCTGAGCTACCGCGAACTCGCCGAGCAGGTCGCCGGCCTGCAAAAAAGCCTGCGCGCAGCGGGCGTGGGCCTGGGCGACCGGGTGGCGGCGTGCATGCCCAACACCTGGCAAACCCTGGTGGCCATGCTCGCCACCACCAGCCTGGGGGCGATCTGGTCCTGCTCATCGCCCGACTTCGGCACCCAAGGCGTGATCGACCGCTTCGGCCAGATCGAACCCAAGGTGCTTATCACCTGCGCCGGCTACCGCTACGCCGGTAAAAACCTCGACCAAAGCGCCAAGATCAACGAAATCCTGCAACGCCTGCCGTCCCTCGAACAGTTGCTGATCGTGCCTTACGCCCGCCCCGAGGCGCGGGTCGAGGATTACCGCACCCAGGCCCGCGTGGCGCTGTGGGCGGACTTCTACCACAGCGGCGGCGAGCCTGAGTTCGTCGCGGTGCCGTTCGCCCACCCGCTGTACATTTTGTATTCGAGCGGCACCACCGGCGTGCCCAAATGCATCATCCACAGCACCGGCGGCGTGCTGTTGCAGCACCTCAAGGAACACGGCCTGCACACCGACCTGGGCCGCGACGACGGCCTGTTCTACTACACCACCTGCGGCTGGATGATGTGGAACTGGCTGGTCTCGGCCCTGGCGGTGGGCAGCCGCGTGGTGCTGTACGACGGCTCGCCGTTCCACCCCCAGCCCGAACGCCTGCTGGACCTGATCGACGCCGAGGCCATCAGCGTGTTCGGCACCAGCCCCAAGTACCTGGCGAGCCTGCAGGCCGAAGGCCTGCAACCGCGCCACAGCCACAACCTGGGCAGCCTGAGGACGCTCCTGTGTACCGGCTCGGCCCTGTCGCCGCAGAGCTACGACTACGTTTACGCACAGATCAAGGCCGACCTGTGCCTGGCGTCGATGTCCGGCGGCACCGATATCGTCTCCTGCTTTGTCGCCGGCAACCCCTGGCAAGCAGTGCGCCGTGGCGAGATCCAGGGCAAGAGCCTGGGCATGGCGGTGCAGGTATGGAACGAGGCCGGGCAACCGGTGGTCGGCGAAAAGGGCGAACTGGTGTGCACCCGCCACTTCCCGGCCATGCCCATTGGCCTGTGGCACGACCCCAGCGGCGAGCAGTTGCGCGCCGCCTACTTCAGCCAGTTCCCCGGGGTCTGGGCCCAGGGCGACTACGCCGAGGAACTGGCCCACGGCGGCATGCTGATCCATGGCCGCAGCGACGCGGTACTCAACCCCGGCGGCGTGCGCATCGGCACCGCGGAAATCTACCGCCAGGTGGATAAAGTCCCCCAGGTGCTGGAAAGCATCGCCATCGGCCAGCAGTGGCAAGGCGACGTGCGGGTGGTGCTGTTTGTGCGCCTGCACGCGGGCGTGGCGCTGGACGCGGCGCTGGAGCAACACATCCGCCAGGTCATCCGCGCCAACACCACACCGCGCCACGTGCCGGCGAAAATCCTCGCGGTCAACGACATCCCCCGTACCCTCAGCGGAAAAATGGTCGAACTGGCGGTGCGCAACGTGGTCCATGGCTTGCCCGTGAAAAACACCGACGCCCTGGCCAACCCGCAAGCCCTGGACGAGTTCCGCGACCGCCCGCAGTTACGCGAGTAGCCCGGCCGGGGCTGCTGGGCGGCCCTTAGGCACCTGTGGGGGACGAGTGTGTGGGAGCGAGCCTGCTCGCGATGAGGCCGGTACAGCCCAGACCGCCATCGCGAGCAGGCTCGCTCCCACAAGGGTTGTTGCCCCGCCACCTGGTTGCCCCACCACCGCCAGGCGTTGTGCCCCACGCCCGGGCGCCGCACAATCGCGCCTCAGCCTCAGGACCTTGCCGATGACCACCGCCGCCACCAACGAAGCCCAAGCCCTGATCTCACGCCTGGACTGGGCCGCCAGCCCCCTGGGCGCCGCAGCGGCGTGGCCGCAGAGCCTGCGCACGGCGGTGGATATCGTGATCCACTCGCCCATGCCCATGCTGCTGCTCTGGGGCCCGCAACTGACCCAGCTCTACAACGACGGCTTCGCCCTGCTGGCCGGCAACAAGCACCCCCACGCCTTCGGCCAGCCCACCCACCAGGTGTGGCCCGCGCTCAAGGACTTCACCGCGCCCATCTACGACGCCGTGCTGCAAGGCCAGGTACGCACTTACAGCGAGCAATACTTCAACCTGCAACACGACGACGGCCAAAGCGACCTGTGGCTGGACCTCACCTACAGCCCGATCCGCGACGAACGCGGGCACGTAGCGGGTATCCTCGTCACCGCCATCGAAACCAACGAACGCCGGCGCGTGGCCCTGGAGCTGAAAAAACGCTCCGAGGCCAACCTACAGGCCCGCCAGGAATCGGAAGAGCGCCTGCGCCTGGCCCTGGCCGCCACCGACGCCGTGGGCACCTGGGACTGGGACATCCGCGAAGACCGCTTCATCGCCGACAGCCATTTCGCCACCCTGCACGGCGTGGACCCGACCCAGGCCGGCGAGTTGCCCATCAGCGCCTACCTGAGCGGCGTGCACCCCGAAGACCGCGGCATGATTGCCCGCAGCATCAAGCACTGCATCACCCACAGCACCGAGTACGCCGAGGAATACCGCTTGCTGCTGGCCGACGGCAGCCTGCGCTGGGTGTTTGCCCGCGGGCGCTGCTACAAGGACCACCACGGTCGGCCGCTGCGTTTTCTCGGCGCGGCCCTGGACCTCACCGACCGCAAGCAGATCGAACAGGCCCTGCGTCAGAGCCAGACCGAGTTGCAGCTGATTATCAACGCCATGCCGGTGTTGATCGGCTACGTCGACCAGCAAGAATGCTTTCGCCTGAACAACAGCGCCTACTTGGACTGGTTCGGCCTCACACCTCAAGAGTTGTACGGCAAGAGCATCCGCGAGGTGATGGGCGATGCCGACTACCAGGAACGCCACGCCCACATCGCCCAGGCCCTGGCGGGCAAGCCGTGCAGCTTCGAGGCCACCTCCCGGCACCGCGACGGGCGCCTGCGCCACGCGTTGATGAAGTACTTGCCGCGCCTGGGCGCGGACGGGGCGGTCAACGGCTTCTACATCTTTGTGATCGACGACACCGAGCGCAAACAGACCGAAGCGGCCCTGCGCAACCTCAACGAAACCCTGGAAGAACGGGTCGCCGAGCGCACCCGCGAACTGGCCGGCGCCAACCAGCGCCTGCAAAACGAGATGTTCGAGCGCGAGCGCGTCGAGGATGCCCTGCGCCATGCGCAAAAAATGGAAGCGGTGGGCCAACTCACCGGCGGCATCGCCCATGACTTCAACAACATGCTCACCGGCATCATCGGCAGCCTGGACCTGATGCAGCGCTACATCGCCGACGGGCGCGCCGATGAGATCGACCGTTTCACCGAAGCCGCCGTGACCTCGGCCAAGCGCGCGGCGGCCCTGACCCATCGCCTGCTGGCGTTCTCCCGTCGCCAGTCGCTGAACCGCCAACCCCTGGACCCCAACACCCTGGTGCGCTCGCTCGAAGAGCTGTTTTTGCGCACCAAGGGCGAACACATCCGCTTCAAGGTGCAACTGAGCGACAACGTCTGGCCGGTAAACACCGACGCCGGGCAACTGGAAAACGCCCTGCTCAACCTGGTCATCAACGCCCGCGACGCCATGCCCGACGGCGGCGAACTGCTGATCGAAACCGCCAACAGCTACCTCGACGGCACCGACATCAGCACCCTGGAACCGGTCAAGGCCGGGGATTACGTGATGCTCGCCGTCAGCGACAACGGCGCCGGCATGAGCCCACGGGTGCTGGCCAAGGCCTTCGACCCGTTCTTCACCACCAAACCCATCGGCCAGGGCACGGGGCTGGGGTTGTCGATGATCTACGGCTTCGCCCAGCAGTCGGGTGGCCACGTCACCCTGAGCAGCCAACCGGGCCTGGGCACCTGCGTGCGCCTGTACCTGCCGCGCCTGCACAATGCCGCGCCGCTGGAAGAAGCCCTGATGGGCAGCGCCCAGGCGCCCTGCGCCCGCGCCGGCGAGTCGGTGGTAGTGGTGGAGGACGACCCGGCGGTGCGCATGCTGGTGCTCGATGTGTTGAGCGAATTGGGCTACAGCGCCCATGAAGCGGTGGACGCCCCCGGCGCCTTGGCGCTGCTGGAGTCCGAGTTGCGGGTGGATTTGCTGGTGACCGACGTGGGCCTGCCGGGTATGAACGGCCGGCAACTGGCGGAAATCGCCCGCCAGCACCGGCCCGGGCTCAAGGTGCTGTTCATGACCGGTTACGCCGAGAAAGCCGCCGAACGCCAGGGCTTTCTCGACGAAGGCATGGACCTGGTGACCAAGCCGTTTTCCATCGACCTGCTGGCCATCAAAATTCGCCGCATGATCGGCCAGCCCCAGTGATTTGCGGCATAATCGCGCCCCGCTGCCATTCCCGCGTCAAGGTCACTGCCCGATGAAAGCCCAAGCCCGCCATATCCTGGTCAAAACCGCCGAAGAAGCCGAACAACTCAAACAACGCATCGCCAAGGGCGAAGCCTTTGACGTGCTGGCCAAAAAGTATTCCACCTGCCCCTCCGGCAAACGCGGCGGCGACCTGGGCGAAGTGCGCCCAGGGCAAATGGTCGGTGCCATCGACCAGGTGATCTTCAAAAAGCCCCTGCGCACCGTGCATGGGCCGATCAAGAGCAAATTCGGCTATCACCTGGTGCAGGTGTTCTACCGCGACTGAACCCACCGCGGACAGGCTTATGGGGGGGCTGGCCTGTGTGGGAGCGGGCCTGTGTGGGGGCGGGCCTGCCCGCGATAGCGCCATTGCAAGCGCTAGAGGGCCATCGGCTGTACCGGCCTCATCGCGGGCAGGGCCCGCTCCCACCGTTGAGCGGTGGTGTGGGTGGGATATGCGTTCCCTCTGTGGGAGCGAGCCTGCTCGCGATGGCGGTGACGAACGAAGACCGTTGCTCCCACAAAAAGCACCCTGCACAACCGCCGAGTCGCGCGCAGAGAGTTGCCGCGAGCTAGAAACACGTCTCCAGGCACTCCACCACCCGCCACTGCTCGTCCACCAGCAACCCTACCCGCCATTTGTCGAAGCTCAGGCACGGGTGCGAGGTGCCGAAGGCGATGATGTCGCCGATGCGCAACTCAAGGCCTGGGGCCAGCGTCATGAAGGCATGCTGGTCCATCACCGCCGTAACCCGGCAACCCGCCACATCCCCCGCCACCGTTGCCCCGGCGCGATAGCCGCGCAACGGCACCGGCAGCCCGGCGTCGTAGGCCACGTCGCGCTTGCCCAAGGCCACCACAGCCAGGCCCGGCTCGGGCAGCGACTGCACATGGGCCCAGACCTCCAGGGCCGGGCGCAGGCCTTCGTGCAGGTCGGCGCGGCGCTCCAGCACCCCGCACTGGGCGTCCTTGTAGATGCCGTGGTCATGGGCCACATAACTGCCGGGGCGTAGCACGCTGAGAAAGCGCCCGCTGGCATTGCGGCTGGCGAAGGCTTCGGCGACCAAGTCGTACCAAGCTGAACCGGATGCGGTGACGATCGGCCGGGCCAGGGCAAAGGCGCCCTCAGCCTGCAAATCCACCGCCAGGCGCACCAGGGACGCGGCGAACTCACGGATACCGCTGCTGGCATGTTCGCCGTGGATCACCCCTTCGTAGCCCTCGATGCCGGTCAAGGCCAGCGCCGGCCGGGCCCCGATGGCGCGGGCCAGGTCGAGCACCTCTTGCTCACTGCGACAGCCACAGCGCCCACCGACCACGCCGTACTCGATCATCACATTCAGGCGCAGCCCCCGTTCCCCGAAGAACGCCGCCAGATCGGCGACGTTGTCCGGGTGATCCACCAGGCAGTGGAACTCGAAGGTCGGGTCGGCGAGCAACTGGGCAATCAATGCCATATTGGCCGCGCCCACCAATTGGTTGGCCATCAACACCCGACGCACGCCATGGGCGTAGGCGGCGCGGGTCTGCACCGCGGTGGCCAGGGTGATGCCCCAGGCGCCGGCGGCCAGTTGCCGGGCAAACAGCGCCGGCATCATGGTGGTTTTGCCGTGGGGCGCCAACTCGGCGCCGCTGGCACGGGCAAAGGCTTGCATCCAGTGCAGGTTGTGCGCCAGCGCGGCGCCGTTGAGCACCAGCGCGGGCAGGCTGACATCGTGCAACAGGCTGGCACCGCACGGGGCGGCGCCTTTTTCTACGGCGGGCAGGTTCAAAGGGACGGGCATGGTCCGGCTCCTGGGGTCGAGGTGATCGGCGGCACTGAGGGTTCAGGCTTTTTTCTTGTAGGCCACGCAGTCGATCTCCACCTTGCAGTCGACCATCATGCTCGCCTGCACGCAGGCCCGGGCCGGCGCGTGCTCGCTGCTGAAATATTCGGCGAAGACTTTGTTGAAGCTCCAGAAGTCCCGCGGGTCGTCCAGCCACACGCCGGTGCGCACCACGTCTTCGAGGCCATAACCGGCCTCGTGGAGAATGGCGATCAGGTTGCGCATGGCCTGGTGGGTTTGCTCGACGATCCCGCCGTTGATGATCTCGCCATCAAGGGCCGGCACCTGGCCCGACACATACAACCAGCCATCGGCCTCCACCGCCCGGGCAAAAGGCCGGGGCTGGCCACCACCGGCGGTGCTGCCGGTGCCGTAACGGGTAATGCTCATATCGGTTGCTCCTTGGCTTAGCGGGAAAACAGCGCCAAGCCTAGCACTCGGCGCCGCCACAATAGAGGCACCCGTGCTGGCCAACCTGTGGGGCCGGAATGCCGCCATCGCGAGCAGGCTCGCTCCCACAGAGGGAACACACCCACACCACCGCTCAACGGTGGGAGCAGGCCCTGCCCGCGAAGGCGCGCGCACTCAAGCGCTACCCGGTTGCACCCTGGCCGGCGCTACGCACCTGTTCGATATAGCGCACCACCGCCGGAGCCTTTTCAAAGCGCCGGTGGATCAGCGACAGCCAGGAACTGGCCGGGCTGTCCGCGATGGGCCGGTAGACCACGTTGGGCAGGCTGACATGGCCCACCACCGAGGCCGGCACCACGGCCACGCCCTGGCCCAATGACACCAGGGCGATCACCGCCACCAGCCCACCCGGTTGCGGCCCCAGGCGCGGGGCGAAACCGCCCTGGGCGGCGACCTGCAAGGTGCCGCTGACCTGTTCGGGAAGGATGAAGGTCTGCGCCTGCAAATGCTCGGCGTTGATTTGCGCCAAGCGGCACAGCCAGGAATCGGCGCTCAGGGCCAGGACAAAGCCTTCGCTGTCCAGCCGCACAGCCTCCAGGCCTTCGGGCAGGGTCATGGGCGAACGGATGTAGCCAATATCGAAACGCCCCTCGGCCACCCGCCCCGGCAACGCCGCCATGGCGCTTTCGCGCACGCTGAGGCTGACGTCCGGGCAGGCGTAGCTGAAGGCCTGCACCTGTTTTTGCAACAGCCCCGAGTACACCGCCGACGCCACGTAGCCCAACTCGATGTGGCCGATTTCACCGCGCCCGGCACGCTGGGCGTTGCGCTGGGCCAGCTCGAACTGGCGCACCGTGGCCTCGGCCTCGATCAGCAGCGTCGCCCCGGCCTCGGTCAGGCTGACTTGGCGCTGCTGGCGCAGGAACAGGCGCGTGCCCAGGGCGTGCTCCATGTCCTGGATCTGCCGGGTCAGGGTCGGCGGCGCGATGCCCAGTTGCTCGGCGGCGCGGGTGAAATTGCGCTGGCGGGCGACGGCGAGGAAATAGCGGAAGTGGCGGATTTCCATGGGGCATTAGCTCAAAGGTAATGAAAGGCTCGCGGCCAGCTAACGAAGTGCCAGTAGCACCGCGCTAAGCTGGCCAGACCGCCACCATAGAGAGCACAGGCCATGGCCGTCAAACCCGAGCAGCCCGCCCCAGAGGGCATTGCCCAGCAGGCAATCAAAAAACCCGTGAGCCCGCGCCTGACCCTGCTCACCGCGTCCGGGGTGTGTTCGTTGATCGTGCTCGACACCAATATCGTTGCGGTGACATTGCCGAGTATTGCCCGGGACTTGGGGGCGAACTTCGCCGATATCGAATGGGTGGTGAGTGCCTACATGCTCGCCTTCGCCGCGCTGCTGCTGCCCGCCGGGAGCATCGCCGACCGCTTTGGCCGGCAGAAAACCCTGCTCTGGGGCCTGAGCATCTTCATCCTCGCCTCCATCGGCTGCGGCGCGGCGCCCAGCGCGCTGTTCCTGGACATCGCCCGCGCCATCAAGGGCGTTGGCGCGGCGCTGCTGCTGACCTCGGCCCTGGCGTCCATTGGCCATACCTTCCACGACGAGGTCGAGCGGGCCAAGGCCTGGGCCTTCTGGGGCGCGTGCATGGGCGTGGCGATGACCGCCGCGCCCACGGTGGGCGGGCTGGTCACCGAGTTCCTCGGCTGGCGCTGGATCTTCTACCTCAACCTGCCCGTGGGCCTGCTGCTGATGGCGATGGTCTGGCGCGCCGTGCCGGAGTCCCGCGATTCCCAGGCCGCACGCCTGGATCCTTGGGGCAGCCTGGCCTTCAGCGCCAGTTTGCTGTGTTTGATCTGGGGCCTGATCGAAGCCAACCGCATCGGCTGGGACAGCCCCGTGACCTATGCGCGCCTGCTCGGCGGCGTGGCGTTGCTGGGGCTGTTCGTGGTGATCGAACGCCTGCAACGGCGGCCCATGGTGGATTTGCAGCTGTTCAAGCACCCGCGCTTTATCGGCGCCCTGCTCGGGATGTTTGCCTACGCCGGTTGCGCCCAGGTGATGATGACCCTGCTGCCGTTTTACCTACAAAACGGCTTGGGCTTCAGCGCCATCGCTTCAGGGCTGGGCATGCTGCCGTTCGCCCTGACCATGCTGATCTGCCCGCGCATCGGCGTGCGCCTGGCCAGCCGCTACGCCCCGGCCACCCTGATGGCGGCGGGCCTGACCCTGGTGGGCCTGGGCAACTTGCTGAGCGCTTGGGCGACCCAGGCCGGCGGCTACCTGGGTTTCGCCCTGGCGATCGCGGTGACCGGCGCCGGCGCGGGGCTGCTCAATGGCGACACACAGAAAAACATCATGGCCTGCGTGCCCCGCGACCGCGCCGGCATGGCCTCGGGCATGAGCACCACCATGCGCTTTAGCGCCATCATGCTGGCCATCGGCGTGTTCGGCGCCCTGCTCGCCAGCCACACCGAGCAGTTACTCCACGCCAGCCTCAGCGCACAGGCCGGGCAATGGCTGGGCCAGGTGCAGGAGATCGCCTCGCGGGTGGTGGCCGGCGACATGAACGCCGCCCTCAGCACCCTGCCCGACACCGCCCGCGCCAGCGTCGAGCCCCTGGCGCGTCAGGCCTTTGTCGGCGGCTTCAGCCGCGTGCTCACCGTGGCCGGCCTCCTCGCCCTGCTGGGCGCCTGGGTGGTGGGCACCTTGATGCGCCATCCCATTCCCCAGCAGCAAACCAATTGCCGCAGTGGGTGCGAGCCTGCTCGCGATGAGGCCGGCACCTTCCACAAAGGTTCTGCCTGAACCAGCGCTATCGCCGGCCAGCCGTTTTCCTACAAAGGATGCGCAATACCGTTGCAACGGCGCCACACCCTGGCGGCTGACTACAGTTCGTGCTACCAAGTCAGGGCCGGCCGCGTATTTCCCGCGCCACAAAGGAGCGCCCATGGTTGCACCCACCGATCGTCATGCCTTGGCCTTGCAGCGTTTTCTCGCCGAGCGCCCGGCCCTGGGCCTGGAGTTGGCCCAGCTCAACCCCTTGGCGGCCCAGGCGCGCCGGGAAAGCCTGGAGCAGTTTCGCCAGGAGCACCTGCACGCTGCATTCGAGGCCGAAGCCCAGGCCCAGGGCCTGTTTGCCTGGGAATTGACCCTCAAGCTCACCGCCGCCAGCCCCGCGCAGTACCTTGCGCAACGCCTGGAGGTGCAGCGCGAGTCGGCGCAGATGGCCGGCATTGAGTGGGATCAGTACCGGCGCTTGTACGGTCTGGAACAATGAGCCTTTCTGCCCTTTCGAGCGCGTGCTGATGCTGCCTTCACCCACCCCACTACGCACCCACCCCGGCCTGCTGCGCCTGCAAAAGCTGCGCGGGCGCATTGGCCTGAGCCTGGTGGCGGCCCTGAGCGTGTTGGCGGGCATGACCGATGCCATTGGTTTCATGGCCACCGGCGATTTCGTGTCGTTCATGAGCGGCAACACCACGCGCCTGGCGGTGGCCATCAGCGAAGGCGACCTGGGCCTGACCCTGCGCCTAATGATCGTGGTCGCGGCCTTCGTCGCCGGCAATGCCCTGGGCATCGTGGTCGGCCGGCTCGGCGGGCGCCGGGCGCTGCCGTTGCTGTTGTGCATCGCCACCTTGCTGTGTGGCGCGGCGGCTTGGCCGTTTGCCACGCAATTGCCAGCGTTGCTGGCGGCGATCATCGCCATGGGCATGCTCAATGCCGCCGTGGAGCAGGTCAACGGCCTGCCGGTAGGCCTGACCTACGTTACCGGCGCCCTGTCGCGCTTTGGCCGTGGCCTGGGGCGCTGGATGCTGGGCGAGCAGCGCAACGGCTGGCGCGTGCAGTTGATCCCGTGGGCCGGGATGTTTGTCGGTGCGGTGCTGGGCGCGATGCTGGAGCATCGCCTGGGGTTCCAGGCCCTGTATGTCAGCGGCTTGCTGGCCGCGGCGCTGGGGCTGGTGTGCCTGAAAATTCCGCGGCGCTGGCAACTGGGCTATATGCCGCGCTGAACGCGCTTTCGCGAGGCCGTCGAGAAAGCATTATCATGGCCGCAGTTTTGCCATCGAGTCCGTCATGAAATTCGCCATTGCTGTGTTTAGCGCCGCCCACGCGCCTTCTTCGCGCCGCGCCCTGCTGTTTGCCCGGGCCGTGATCGAGGGCGGGCACCAGATCACCTGCCTGTTTTTCTACCAGGACGGCGTGTACAACGCCGCCAGCAGCCTGGTCACACCCCAGGACGAACCGGACCTGGCGCGGCAATGGCGCGAGTTGGTCGAAGAACACCAGCTCGACGCCGTGGTGTGCATCGCCGCCGCCCTGCGCCGTGGTGCGCTCAATGCAGAAGAAGCCCTGCGCTACAACCGCACGGCCACGGTGGAGGCGCCCTGGGTGCTGTCGGGCCTGGGCCAGTTGCATGACGCGGCGCAGAGCGCCGATCGCCTGATCTGTTTTGGAGGCGCCTGAACCGTGGCCAAATCCCTGTTGATTGTCAGCCGCCAGGCGCCGTGGTCCGGCCCCGGTGCCCGTGAAGCCCTGGATATCGTCCTTGCCGGTGGCGCCTTTGGCCTACCCATCGGCCTGCTGTTTCTCGATGACGGCGTGTTCCAGGTCGCCACCAGGCAAGAGGCCCGCGCCCTCGAACAAAAAGACCTCAGCGCCAACCTGCAAGCCCTGGAGCTGTTCGGCGTGGAAGAGGTTTACCTGTGCCGCACCAGCGCCGCCGAACGCGGCCTGCACAACTGGAGCCTGGAAGGCCTGCAAGCGCTGAACGCCGAGCAGATCCGCGGCCTCTTCGATTCCTACGACCAGGTGATAACCCTCTGATGTCGACTTTGCATGTGTTGTCCCATTCGCCCTTTACCGATGGCCGCTTCAGCAGTTGCCTGCGCCTGCTGGGCGCCGCCGATGGCGTGCTGCTGTGCGGTGACGCGGTGCACGCCCTGCAACCGGGCACCGCGCCGTGCAACGCCTTGCAGGCGCTGAACAGCCCGCGCTTCGTTCTGCTCGAAGACGCTCAGGCCCGCGCCGTGGAGTTGCCGGCGTGGATCACTGGCGTGGATTACCCAGGGTTCGTGCAGTTGTCGATCGCCCACGACAAGGTCAACACTTGGCTATGACTGACCTGATTGTCGACGCCCGCCCCATCGCCCTGGACAAGGACGGCTACCTCGCCGACCGCAACGACTGGTCGCCATCAGTGGCCAGCGCCCTGGCCACCGCCGAGGGCATCGAGCTGACGGCTGAGCATTGGGAAATCCTCGACCTGCTGCGCGATTTCTATAGCCAATTCCAGCTCTCGCCCGCTACCCGCCCGCTCATCAAGTACGCGGCCCTGAAACTGGGCCCGGCCAAGGGCAATAGCCTGCACCTCAACCGCCTGTTCAATGGCACTCCCGCCAAACTCGCCGCCAAGCTGGCGGGCCTGCCCAAGCCGACCAATTGCCTATGAACGATTTCCCCGCCCTGACCCTTGAAACCCCGGCCGAGCATCCCTTCGCCGAATTCGTACGTATCCTGGGCAAAGGCAAGCGCGGTGCGCGCAACCTCACCCGCGAGGAGGCCCGCGAGGCCATGGGCCTGCTGCTCGACGGCAAGGTCGAGGACACCCAACTCGGCGCCTTCCTGATGCTGTTGCGCCATAAGGAAGAAAGCCCCGAGGAACTGGCCGGTTTCACCGAAGCCCTGCGCGCACGCCTCAACGCCCCGGCGCTGAGCGTGGACCTTGACTGGCCGACCTACGCCGGCAAAAAGCGCCACCTGCCCTGGTATTTGCTAGCGGCCAAGTGCCTGGCACAAAACGGCGTGCGCATCCTGATGCACGGCGGCGGCGCCCACACCGCCGGGCGCCTGTACAGCGAGCAATTGCTCGACTTCCTACACATCCCCCTGTGCCGCGACTGGCAGCAAGTGGGCGCGGCCCTGGAGCACGGCAACCTGGCGTTCTTCCCCCTGGTGGACTGGGCGCCGCAGTTGCAACGGATGATCGACTTGCGCAACACCCTGGGCTTGCGTTCGCCGATCCATTCCCTGGCGCGCATCCTCAACCCCCTCGGCGCGCGCTGCGGCCTGCAAAGCATCTTCCACCCCGGCTACCAAGGCGTGCACCGCGACGCCAGCGGTTTGCTGGGGGACACCAGCCTGGTCATCAAGGGCGACGGCGGCGAGATCGAGATCAACCCCGACGCCGACAGCCATCTGTACGGCACCTGTGGCGGCCTGAGCTGGGATGAGCAATGGCCACAGCTGTCGGCCCAGCGCCACGTCAAACCGGCGTCCCTCGACCCGCAGCACCTCAAGGCGCTATGGCGCGGCGACGTCGAGGACAGCTACCCGCAACTGGCGCTGATCGCCACCATGGCCCTGGCCTTGCGTGGCCTGGGCCAGGACCGCGAGCAGGCGTTCAGCACCGCGCAGCAGTATTGGGACGCACGGGATCGATCCATTTAATCGATCATTACCGCCCACCCTTTGCGCTTTTTGTTCGAACCCATCGGCATAGACTGGGCCCACTCTATTTAGGCCGAGGACAGTGCAATGGGCTTGTTGATCGAAGGGCAATGGCGCGACCAGTGGTACAAAAGCGGCCAGGACGGCGCCTTCCAGCGCGAACAGGCACAGCGCCGCCACTGGCTGACCGCCGATGGCCGGCCCGGCCCCAGCGGTGAAGGCGGCTTTGCCGCCGAAGCCGGGCGCTATCACCTGTATGTGTCCCTGGCCTGCCCCTGGGCCCACCGCACGCTGATCCTGCGCAAGCTCAAGGGCCTGGAAAGCCTGATCGAGGTGTCCGTGGTCAGTTGGCTGATGCTAGAAAACGGCTGGACCTTCGACAAAACCCTGGGCAGCACCGGCGACGCACTCGACGGCTTCGACTTCCTGCACCAGCGCTACACCGCCGATACCGCCGACTACAGCGGCCGGGTCACGGTGCCGGTGCTGTGGGACACCCGCCAGGGGTGTATCGTCAACAACGAATCGGCAGACATCATCCGCATGTTCAACAGTGCCTTCGATGGCATCACCGGCAATACCCTGGACTTCTACCCCGCGCCGCTGCGCAACTGCATCGACGCCCTCAACGAGCGCATCTACCCGGCGATCAACAACGGCGTGTACCGCGCCGGGTTCGCCACATCACAGCAGGCCTATGAACAGGCCTTCGACGAGGTGTTCGCCGAGCTTGGGCATCTGGAGCAGTTACTGGGGGAAAAACGCTACTTGGCGGGGCACTACCTGACGGAAGCGGACATTCGCTTGTTCACCACGCTGATCCGTTTCGACGCGGTGTACCACGGCCACTTCAAGTGCAACCTGCGGCGCCTGGCCGACTATCCGAACCTGTCGAACTGGCTACGGGAGTTGTACCAATGGCCGGGGATTGGCGAGACGGTGCATTTGGACCACATCAAGCGCCATTACTACGCCAGCCACCGCACCATCAACCCCACGGGCATCGTGCCCAAGGGCCCGGCCCTGGGGCTTGATGCCGCCCATGATCGGCAGCGGCTGGAGGGCAAAGGGGTTTGGCAGGCGTAGCAAGCCCGCTGGCTACAGCACCTGCGCCTGTGCCCCTTCAAACCACGCCAGTTTCTCGCGCAGTTGCACCACTTCGCCGACGATCACCAAGGTCGGCGCATGCACTTCATGCTCCGCCACCAGTTCCGGCAAATTGCCCAAGGTGCCGGTGAACACACGCTGATTGACCGTGGTGCCCTGCTGGATCAACGCCGCCGGGGTGTCGGCCGAGCGGCCGTGGCCAATCAGTTGTTCGCAGATGATCGGCAAGCCCACCAGGCCCATGTAGAACACCAGGGTTTGCCCCGGCGCCACGAGGTCGCCCCAGGGCAGGTCGGTGCTGCCGTCCTTGAGGTGGCCGGTAACGAAACGCACCGACTGTGCGTAGTCGCGGTGGGTCAGGGGAATGCCGGCATAGGCCGCGCAACCGCTGGCCGCCGTGATCCCCGGCACCACTTGGAAGGGAATGCCGTGGGCCGCCAGCTCTTCGATCTCTTCGCCGCCACGGCCGAAGATGAAAGGGTCGCCGCCCTTGAGCCGCACCACGCGTTTGCCTTGCAGGGCCAGGTCCACCAGTTGCTGGTTGATCTGCTCCTGGGGCACCGCGTGTTCGGCGCGGCGCTTGCCGACGTAGACCCGTTCCGCGTCGCGGCGGCACAGGTCAAGGATCGCCGGGGCGACGAGGCGGTCGTAAAGCACCACATCGGCCTGTTGCATCAGGCGCAAGGCACGAAAGGTCAGCAGGTCCGGATCGCCCGGCCCTGCGCCCACCAGATAGACTTCGCCACCGGCACGCGGTGCCTCACCGTTGATTTTTGCCAACAGCAGGCGTTCGGCCTCGGCCCCCTGCCCGGCCAGTTGGCGGTCGGCAATCGGGCCCTGGAACACGTCTTCCCAGAAGGCCCGGCGTTGCTGCACGTCGGGGAACAAGCCTTTGACCTGGTGGCGAAAACGCGCCGCCAGCCCCGCCAAGTGGCCGTAGGTGGAAGGAATCCAGGTTTCCAGCTTGGCCCGGATCAACCGCGCCAGCACTGGAGCATCGCCGCCACTGGAGACGGCGATGACCAAGGGCGAACGGTCGACGATGGCCGGGAAGATCACGCTGCACAAGGCGGGCGCGTCCACCACGTTGACCGGCACGCAGCGCCCTGTAGCGTCGCTGGACACCTGGGCGTTGAGTGGTTCGTCGTCGGTGGCGGCGATCACCAGCACGCAGCCATCGAGGTCGGCCTCCTGGTAACCACGCAACAGCACTTCACCGCCACTGCCCTGCACCAGTTCACGCAACTGGGTTTCGACCTGGGGAGCAACCACCCGCAGCACCGCGCCGGCCTCGGCCAGCAGGCGGGACTTGCGCAAGGCAATCTCCCCGCCGCCGACCACCAGCACACGCCTGCCACGCAGGTTATGGAACAGTGGCAGATAGTTCATTTAGCCGATGACCTCGATGCCGCCCATGTAGGGCTTGAGTACTGCTGGCACACGGATCGAGCCGTCGGCCTGTTGGTAGTTTTCCAGCACCGCCACCAGGGTGCGGCCCACCGCCAGGCCGGAGCCGTTGAGGGTGTGCACCAACTCAGGCTTGCCGGTTTCCGGGTTGCGAAAGCGCGCCTGCATGCGCCGGGCCTGGAAATCGCCGCAGTTGGAGCACGAGGAGATTTCGCGGTACTTGTCCTGGCTCGGGATCCACACTTCGAGGTCGTAGGTCTTGACCGCGCTAAAGCCCATGTCGCCGGTGCACAGGGCCAGGGTGCGGTAAGGCAGCTCCAGCAGTTGCAGGACTTTCTCGGCGTTGGCGGTGAGGCCTTCGAGGGCCTGCATGGAGGTGGACGGCTCGACGATCTGCACCATCTCCACCTTGTCGAACTGGTGCTGGCGGATCATGCCGCGGGTGTCACGCCCCGAAGCGCCCGCTTCACTGCGGAAACACGGCGTGTGGGCGACGAACTTCAACGGTAGCTGCTTGGCGTCGATGATCTCGCCGGCGACGATGTTGGTCAGCGACACTTCGGCGGTGGGGATCAGGTACAGGTCGGCTTCGCCTTCGCGGCTGATCTTGAACAGGTCTTCCTCGAACTTGGGCAACTGACCGGTGCCTTGCAGGGCCGGGGCCTGGACCAGGTAAGGCGTGTAGGCCTCTTCGTAGCCGTGTTCGTTGATGTGCAGGTTAATCATGAACTGCGCCAGGGCGCGGTGCAGGCGCGCAATCGGCCCGCGCAGCAAGGCGAAACGGGCGCCGGAGAGCTTGGCGGCGGTCTCGAAGTCGAGCCAGCCGAACTGCTCGCCCAGGGCCACGTGGTCTTTGATCGGGAAGTCGAAGACCGTCGGCGTGCCCCAGCGGCGCACTTCGACGTTGTGGTCTTCGTCGGCGCCAACCGGTACCGACTCATGGGGCAGGTTGGGGATGTTCAGCAACATGGCGTCCAGGGCGTTCTGGATTTCATCCAGTTCGACCTTGCTGGCACTCAACTGGTTGCCCATGTTCTCGACGTTGGCCATCAGCGGCGCGATGTCTTCGCCGCGCTGCTTGGCCTGGCCGATGCCCTTGGAGACTGCGTTGCGCTCGGCCTGGAGTTTTTCGGTCAGGGTCTGGACGGTCTTGCGCTGTTCTTCCAGCGCTTCGATGCGGGCCACGTCCAGGACAAAGCCCCGGGAAGCCAGGCGATCCGCTACGTCCTGCAGGTTGCTACGTAACAGTTTGGAATCGAGCATGTCGGTCTCTCGTCTATCAAAGTTTGGTCAGGGACAGGCCAGCCCAGGTCGCGAGCAGCCCGCCGAATACGCTGATTGCCGCGTAGCCCAGGGCCAGCGGCGCTTGCCCGGTTTCCAGCAAGCGCACCGTATCCAGTGAAAAGGATGAAAACGTTGTGAGGCCGCCCAGAAAGCCGACCATCAACCCGGCACGTACCTCGACGGGCACCTCCGGGCGAATCAAAAACAGACCGTATAGGACGCCGATCAGCAGACAGCCGACGATATTAACGGCCAGCGTCGCCGTATAGAAGTGCCGCGGCCAATTGGCGCTGACCCAATTGCCGGCGGCAAAGCGCAATAAGGTGCCGGCCACGCCGCCCGCCGAGACGGCAAGGACCAGGGGGATCACGGTTTTCTCCGTTGCCGGGGGCTGGCCTGGTCCTGGGCCGCGAGGTGGCGCAGCTTCTCGCCGATCTTCAGTTCCAGGCCCCGGGGCACGGGTTGGTAGAAGGGTTGCGGCGCCAGTTCATCGGGAAAGTAGTCTTCGCCGGCGGCGTAAGCGTCCGGCTCGTCGTGGGCGTAGCGGTACTCGTCGCCATAGCCCAGTTGCTTCATCAGCTTGGTCGGGGCATTGCGCAGGTGCAGTGGCACTTCCAGGGAGCCATGCTCGGCGGCGCTGCGCATCGCTGCCTTAAAGCCCATGTACACCGCGTTGCTTTTCGGCGCGCAGGCCAGGTAAGTGATGGCCTGGGCCACCGCCAACTCGCCTTCCGGGCTGCCCAGGCGCTCCTGCACGTCCCAGGCCGCCAGGCACAGGCTCAGGGCACGGGGGTCGGCGTTACCGATGTCTTCGCTGGCCATGCGCACCACGCGGCGCGCCAGGTACAGCGGGTCGCAGCCACCGTCGAGCATGCGGGCGAACCAGTACAGGGCGCCGTCCGGGTTGGAGCCGCGCACGGATTTGTGCAGCGCCGAGATCTGGTCGTAGAAGGCCTCGCCGCCCTTGTCGAAGCGCCGCCGTGTGTCGCCCAGCAGGCTTTGCAGCAAGTCTTCGTCGATCTGCGTGCCGTCTTCGGCCAGGTCGGAGGCGTTTTCCAGCAGGTTGAGCAGGCGCCGGCCGTCACCGTCGGCGGCGGCCAGGAGCATCTTGAAGCCTTCGTCGCTCAGGCTCAGCCGACGCTGGCCCAGGCCTTTGTCCTCGCTGAGGGCACGCTGCACCAGTTTGTGCATGGCGGCCTCGTCCAGGCTTTTAAGCACATAGACCCGGGCGCGGGAGAGCAAGGCATTGTTGAGCTCGAACGAGGGGTTTTCGGTGGTAGCACCGATGAAAATCAGCGTGCCGTCTTCGACATAGGGCAGGAACGCGTCCTGTTGGGACTTGTTGAAGCGGTGCACTTCGTCGACAAACAGGATGGTGCGCTTGCCGTATTGGCCGGCCTGCTGCTTGGCCACGTCCACCGCCTGGCGGATTTCCTTGACCCCGGCCAGCACCGCCGAGACGGTTTCGAAGTGGGCGTCAGAGACCTGCGCCAGCAGCCGCGCAAGGGTGGTTTTGCCGACCCCAGGCGGCCCCCAGAAGATCATCGAGTGCAGCGCGCCCTGCTCCAGCGCTTCGCGCAGGGGTTTGCCGCGCGCCAGCAAGTGCTCCTGGCCGACGTACTCGTCCAGGTTGGTCGCGCGCAGCCGCGCGGCCAGTGGCTGAGCGATCGGGTCACTTCGAAACAGGTCCATCACTACTTAGCAAACCTCGCTGGGTACGGGTGGCAGGTGCCCACAGGGCCTGCGCCTTACTCCTGGATCACATCGGCACCCTTGGGGATGTCGAACTTGAACTTGGACGCGGGGATCGGTTCATTGGCCTTGACCGCGGTAAACAGGATGTTGGTGCGCTGGCCGACGCTGTCGATCAGCTGCATGTCGTTGACCAACCCATTGCGAAACGACAGGCGCAGGCTGTCGAACAGGGTGTCCTTGGTCTTGGGCTTGAGGGTGAAGTCGATCACCCCGCTTTGTTCCTTGGCGCTGATCTCGAAGCTTTCGCTGATCTTGGACACGTCGCCGGAGAGCAACAGGGCCGGGGTCTGGGTCAGGCGCTGGTCGAGTTTCTTGATGGTCACCTGCTCTAGGTCCGGGTCCCACAGCGAGACCTTCTGGCCATCGGAGACCATCAGTTGTTCTTGCGGCGCATCGGTGTGCCAGTAGAACAGCCCCGGGCGTTGCAATGCCATCTGGCCGGCGGTTTCCTGCAACTGGGTGCCGCTACCATCAAGGGTCAGTTGGGAGAACCGCGCCGTCAGGGTCTGGGACTTTTCCAGCAATTGGGTCAAGCGTGCCACGTCCTTGTCATCGGCGTGGGCGGTCAGCGTGGTCAGGGCCAGTACCGGCAGCAACAGCATGCGGATCAGACGCATGGGAGTCCTCATAGAATTCGTGGGAAGGCGAACGGCGTGCTGGCACGCCGCCCAGTGGCAAATCAGTGCTTAGTCGCGCGAAGGGCCCGGGGCCAAGACTTCACGCGAGCCGTTGGTGTTCATGGAGGTCACGACCCCGGCCATTTCCATGGCCTCGATCATACGCGCGGCACGGTTGTAGCCTATTTTCAGCTTACGCTGCACGGCAGAGATGGAGGCGCGACGGCTTTCGAGCACGAACTGTACCGCTTCGTCGTACAAGGCGTCGGTTTCGGCATCTTCTTCCCCGCCGCCACTGCCGCCATCAAAACCGCTGCCGGCCTCTTCGATGCCATTGAGAATGTCATCGTTGTATTCCGGTGCGCCGCGCAGTTTCCAGGCCTCTACCACGCGGTGCACCTCGTCATCGGAGACGAAAGCGCCGTGCACCCGGATCGGCAGACTGGTGCCGGGCGGCATGTAGAGCATGTCGCCGTGGCCCAGCAGTTGCTCGGCGCCACCCTGGTCGATGATAGTGCGCGAGTCGATCTTGCTCGACACCTGGAACGCCATGCGCGTGGGGATGTTGGCCTTGATGAGGCCGGTAATCACGTCCACCGAAGGGCGCTGGGTGGCGAGGATCAGGTGGATACCGGCGGCACGGGCCTTTTGGGCGATACGGGCGATCAGCTCTTCGACCTTTTTGCCGACGATCATCATCATGTCGGCGAATTCATCGACCACGACCACGATGGTCGGCAGCTTGGTCAGCAACGGCGCTTCGTCGTGGATGCTCTGGCGGTTGTACAACGGGTCGGTCAGCGGCGTGCCTGCGTCCTGAGCTTCCTTGACCTTATGGTTGAAGCCCGACAGGTTGCGCACCCCCATCTTCGCCATCAGTTTGTAGCGCCGCTCCATCTCGGCCACGCTCCAGCGCAGGGCGTTGGCAGCGTCCTTCATGTCGGTGACCACCGGGCACAGTAGGTGCGGGATGCCTTCGTAGATCGACAACTCGAGCATTTTCGGGTCGATCATGATGAGCTTGGCGTCTTCAGGGCCGGACTTGAACAGGATCGACAGAATCATCGCGTTGACGCCCACCGACTTACCGGAGCCTGTCGTACCGGCCACCAGCAGGTGGGGCATCTTCGCCAGGTCGGTGATAACCGGTTTGCCGCCGATGTCATGGCCCAGGGCCAGGGTGACCGGGGATTTCGCGTCGTCGTACTCCGGTGTCGACAGCACCTCGGAGAAGCGCACGATCTGGCGGTCTTCGTTGGGGATCTCGATGCCGACGGTGGTCTTGCCGGGAATCACTTCCACCACCCGCACACTGGTCACGGCCAGGGAACGGGCCAGGTCCTTGGCCAGGTTGGAGATGCGGCTGACCTTGACACCTGCGGCGGGCTGGATTTCGTAGCGGGTAATCACCGGGCCTGGGTGAATCGAATCCACAGAAACTTCAACACCAAACTCCTTGAGTTTGATTTCCAGCAAATGACCGACGGCGGCCAAAGACTCGGGGGAATAATTGAGTTGCTTCTTTTCAGCCGGGTCCAGGATAGAGATTGGTGGCAAAGTGCCTTCAACTGCACTATCGACAAACAACGGTGCCTGTTTCTCTTTTTGAACACGCTTACTCGGTTCCGGCGTTTTGGCCGGAGCCGGTGCAATAACCGCCGGAACTTGTTTTTCCCGCTCGGACATATGCTTACTCAAGGCTTGTTCACGCTCGATCAAACGCTCTTTGACCTTGGCTTGTTCGCGCTTATCGGTGACCGTAGGCGCCACCACTTCGTTGACCCGGGTATCGACCTCGCGCAACTGCGCAACCAGTTGTTTGCGTTCGACACGGGCCGCCCACCAACGGTTGGCCGCGCCCTGGAACAACTCGAAGAGGTCCAGGGTGATCTTGCCGGTCACGTCCATGACCTTGAACCACGAAAGGTCGGTAAATACTGTCAGGCCGAATAGGAACAACGCGATGAACATCAGCGTACTGCCCTGGATGTTCAGCGCGTTCTTCGCGAGGTCGCCCAGGCTCTCGCCCAACGCACCGCCGGCCCCAGCCGGCAAGCCGGTGGGCGCGTGAAAGTGGATGTGGGCCAGGGCTGCGCCCGACAGCACAAGGAACACCAGGCCGATCAGGCGCCAGGAAAACAGCCAACCGCTCCACAGCCAGGGTTCGTGGCGCTGGCGAAATATTTGGTAGGTCTTGATGGCCAATAACAACGGGAAGATATAGGCGAAGTAACCCAGGATCATGAACAGGATATCGGCGCTATAAGAACCGGCGGGGCCGCCGAAGTTCTGCACGTCATCAATCTTGCTGTTATGGCTCCAGCCCGGATCGTCCTTGCCGTAAGTCAGCAATGCCATCATCAGAAACAGGCACAATGCGCCAATGGCAATCAGTGCACCTTCCTTTAACCGGTAGTGCAATTGCTGGCGCCAGAGAGGAACTACTGCTTTAGGTGCTGCCGTGGATTTCTTCAAAACGCGTCTTTTCCTGCGCCGTAGCGCGACCAACTGTTGATTGACTATAAAAACTGCCCAATCCGGGCAGGCAACAAGTTAACAAGCATAACTGAAACTATTTTTAACACTGTGCTCTTCATTCTTGAAGCAAAGTGCGCGCCGAATGGCCATTGTACGGGTTTGCACGGGCGATGCCACGTCGCGACGGCTTGGGTGTAGCATAGCCAGCAGGCCGGCAGATGCGGGCCAATTTGAGCACGCATTGTCTTTTGTGACAAAGGCTTATGAGAGGTTTTATGAACGGGGCAGAGCATTTGCGCCGGATCCCGGGCCCTGAAGTGCCAGTACCGTACTACCGCCTCGAAGCCACCCCGAGTTCGACCCTGATGGCCGTGTAGAGTTGCAGATACCCAACAACCCTCGTCTTCGCCGACACAGCCCCTACTGTCTGTATCGGCCCTGCTATAAGCCTGAATGCCATGCTGACCTGGTTACAACGCAACTCCCTCGCCTTCCCGCCGCTGGAAAAAGCCATGCGCGAGCCCAACGGGCTGCTGGCCGCCGGCGGCGACCTGAGCGCCGATCGCCTGATCCAGGCTTACCGCCATGGCTGCTTCCCATGGTTTTCCGAAGGCCAGCCCATCCTCTGGTGGTCGCCAGACCCGCGCACCGTCCTATTTCCGAGCGAACTACATATTTCCCGCAGCTTGGCCAAGCTGCTGCGCCAGCAACGCTACCAGGTAACGTTCGACCAGGACTTCGCTGCCGTCATCCAGGCCTGCGCAGCGCCCCGAGAATATGCCGACGGCACCTGGATCACCGAGGCGATGCAGAACGCCTACGTGGAGCTGCACAAGCGCGGGTATGCCCATTCGGTCGAGGTCTGGGACCAGGGCGTGCTCGTCGGCGGGCTCTATGGGCTGGCGATGGGGCAACTGTTTTTTGGCGAGTCTATGTTCAGCCGCGCCGACAACGCCTCCAAGTTCGGCTTCGCCACCCTGGTCAAGCACCTTGAGCGGTCAGGCTTTGTCCTCATCGACTGTCAGATGCCCACCGAACACCTGCACAGCCTCGGCTCCCGCGCCCTCCCCCGCCGCGAGTTCGCAGGCTACCTGGCCCGCCATCTCGACCAGCCCAACAGCGCCACCTGGGTTCCCTAGGCGCCTTTTACCAAGCTGGCTTACACTTACCCAAAGCTTATTCCGAGGGTTGACCATGACCGAGTTGGCGCGCCTGAAGTTCTATGCCACTCAGCCTCACTCTTGCAGCTACCTGCCCGAAGAGCAGGCGACTACGCTTTTTCTCGACCCTAGCCAGCCCATGGATGTGCATGTGTATGCCGACCTGTCGGAGATGGGCTTTCGCCGCAGCGGCGACCACCTCTACCGGCCCCACTGCCAGAACTGCAACGCCTGCGTCCCCGCACGCATCCCCGCAGCGCAGTTTTTGCCCAACCGCCAGCAGAAACGCATCTTCAAGCGCAATGCGGATTTGCATGTGCAACCGGCCAAGCCCACGTTCAGCGAAGAATACTTCGACCTTTACCAACGCTACATCGCGCAACGTCACGCCGACGGCGACATGTACCCACCCAGCCGCGAACAGTTTTCAACCTTTCTGGTCCGCGAACTGCCCTTCTCCAGATTCTATGAGTTCCGTCTTGACGGTCGCCTACTCGCGGTAGCGGTCAGCGACCTACTGCCCAACGGGCTCTCGGCGGTGTACACCTTTTATGAGCCCAAGGAAGAGCGGCGCAGCCTCGGGCGCTATGCCATCCTCTGGCAAATCGCCGAGGCCCGGCGCCTGGAGCTGGATGCGGTGTACCTCGGCTACTGGATCAAGAACTGCAAAAAGATGAACTACAAGACCCAATATCGCCCCATCGAGCTGCTCATTAATCAACGTTGGGTGACCATGAGTTAGAAGCCCTTGGCTTAAACCCCATTTTTCGGGCACAATGCACGCCGCTTTTGCCTGGCGCAGTTGCACCGGGCCATTCATTGGATACCGAGGGCTTTACTGCATGTCGAAAGAAGACAGCTTCGAAATGGAAGGCACTGTCGTCGACACCCTGCCCAACACCATGTTTC
>RCMZ01000065.1_pt1 | contig 63064 bp, 66 predicted proteins | sample 2041141 | NCBI WGS metagenome assembly RCMZ01 (sample SAMN09708263, study PRJNA481090) | Wastewater metagenome, whole genome shotgun sequencing project. | biome: sewage; isolation source: Davis station wastewater (DW) | place: Antarctica: Davis Station | collected 2010-03-01 | reverse complement strand
AAAAGGCAAACCGAGAAAATTGGGGTAAGCCTTGCATTAAGCACGGCGGCAACTTGCGTGCATCATTACTAGACCTGACCCCGATGTTCACGACCTGGCCCCGATGTTCACGATGTTCCTTATCGTGTTCCTTATCGAGAAAGCCCAATCTGACTGACACATTGCGCTTATCTGCCAAGCGTTGCACAAAACGCTAACTTCGCTTTATGCTCTGTTTTCGCTTTGTACCGTGGTTGAAGTGTGCACGGTGGGCAATTCATTGCCCACCCTACTCGTTTATGTGGACGATTGTCATATCAGGTTCAATTACACCTGAAAGTTATATCACGCCGACCAGCAGTCGGATTTTCCTCCTTGCTGATGACGCTATATCCGTTGGGGCAGGTTTTCATGGCCTTCTTGTTGCAACTTGCCCAGTCTTCAACCATGCCGCTACAAGATGTGAAATAGATCGGCTCTTTCACATCAATTCTTTTCACCGGTTGCAGTTCACCCCGTTGCAGTTGTGCACAAGCTGTCAATAACAACACTAAAACAGCGATTGATAATTTCATTTGTTTTCCATTCCACAAAAATAAAAACGGCACCCGAAGGTGCCGTTTCAGCTTTCAAGTCAACTAAGATAAATCTTAGAAGAACAGGATAGCGCCCAGAGCGATCGTCTTGGCTTCTGCATCGAGACCACGAACATTACCAACATTTTCGTAATCGGTATCGGTGTATTCAGCTACCAAGTTCAGGCTCTTGGTCAGAGGGTGATAAGCACCGATGATCCAGGATTCGTTCTCGAAGTCAGCCGCACCGTTATTGCCATCGATGTTACTTTGACCCCAGGACAGACCCAGCTTGGTACCCACGCCAGGAATGGTGTATGTACCTTGTACATAACCACCATCTACATCTTGGTCATTACCATTGATGCCAAGGCCAGAAACCGGCGTATTTGGATATACACCAGAGCCGCCGAAGCCCTTACCGTCATAGTAGTAACCGACCAGACCGAAGTTCGCGACAGAAACCTTACCGCCGATTTCCCACGCACTAGCGCGTTCTTCGTCATGAGCCACGCCGACTAAGCCATTGTCAGCCTTTTGAGTGATACCACCCAACCAGACCTTACCAGCGTAGTCACCAGCCCATTCATAGCTAACCTTTGCGTCGAAGCCGAGGTCGCTGTTGTCAGTATTACCCCATGGCTGACGAGCGGCCGCTGCAAAGCTGAAGCCGTTCCAGTTTGGAGAAGCGTACTGGATTTGACCAACCCAGTCAGCGTACAGGTAACCGGAACCGATACGGCCCAGTGTGGAGTTACCGTTACCACCAGCACCAGTACCCACGCCCAGCAGAGTCATATCGGACAGAATTGCGTCGGAACCGAACACGCCCAAATCACGACCCATCTTGATGGTACCCCATGAGGCATCACCAAATGTCAGGAACGCTTGACGAATATTCAGGCTGTTACCCGTACCACCGTTAGATACATAGGAACCGCTACCTGCGCCATTGGAGTCAACACCAGTAAAGAAGGTGAACTGGAATGCAATGTCCAGATCGTTCTGACGAGTCTTACCGCCGATACCGATGGCTGATGGTAACAGACCGGTACTAATGGTGTTTGCGTTTTCACTCAATGGCTGACCATCCAAAGCCACGTCTTCCAAATCACCGCTGAAACGAGTGTTGCTGTAGTAAGCGTTAACGTTACCACCGATGTCGATGGTCCAGTCGCCTGCTGGAATGGTGATACCAGCGTTAGCGGCTGTAGCGCCGAATGCCATAACGGCACCAGCAACTGCCATACCTAATTTCTTATTCATAATTATCTCCTGTTGCGTTTAATTTGCTGTTATTCAGCTTCGTTTTCACAAACCTGATAACAGAGTTCGCGAACTCTCCTTGCGGAAAGGTAGGGCTAGTATGCCAAAGCCAAAGCGGACACTGCAACTAAATGCTGCTTTTTTGTGACGCTTTTTGCTTGAGTGTTGTTTTTTTGCAACAAGCGTTTTGTTGAAACTTTCAAAAAACTCGGCAATGCATTGATTTAAATATATTAAATTTCGCACATCCCTCCTTTAAACCGGCGCCAGATCAACAGGTACAGACAAACGCTCAACCCAAAATTCATCTTGCAGCCACAGAGAGCACAGAGTTCACCGAGACAAGCCTGATTACCATTGTTTGGTTTATGACGAGCACAGCAATTGGACAGTTAGCAAAGTAGGGTGGGCAAGTGTCCTTTGCTTGCCCACCGATTAACTATATTCACGAGGGCTGTCCGCGTGGGCTGGCAATAATACCGCCTGTCCAGCCTACTTATTTGCCCTCCCTACCCACTACTCACAGGCCGCTGATTAAAGAATAGAACCGGTTGCCGCTTGCTTCAGTCAGCATTATTGCATCCCATCTTTAATGTATATACAATACGGATATACAAATTGATTGCTGAGGTGATATATGGACGCCAAAATTTTCCAGTCCGGTAACAGTCAAGCAGTGAGAATCCCAAAAGAGTTCCGGTTTGATGTATCGGAAGTTGAAATCTTCAAACGTGGCGATGAGATTATCCTGAAACCCAAACCGAAGAATCTGGGCGCGGCATTCAAGCTTTTCGGTGAATTGCCATCGGATTTTATGCAAAACGGTCGCGAGGATACCGTTCCCCAAGATAGAGAGGTTTTTTAACCATGTATATGCTTGATACCAATATCTGCATTTACATCATCAAGAAGCAACCTGATACGGTTTTGAAAAGGTTCGAGCAGTTGCCTGTCGGTTCACTCGCAATGTCGCTTGTGACTTATGGGGAGCTTGAATATGGCGCACTGAGAAGCAAAAACGCCGATAAGGCTTTAGGCGTTCTTGAGGAACTGGTGAATTATATTCCTGTGCTACCTGCCGGGCGCGATGTTGCAAAACACTATGCTGATATCAGAGCCAAACTTACAGCCAGAGGCGCTCCGATAGGAATCAAAGATCTCTGGATTGCCGCGCATGCCAGATCGCTTGGATACACGCTTGTCAGCAACAATATCAAGGAATTTGATCGCGTCCAAAATCTTGAATTGGAAAACTGGGTTTAATCACGGTAGAAAGACTCTCAATCACAAAACAATCGCTGCCGCTTCCGGCCATTAGAGCGATTGTTCTTCGATCGCAAACAACCTGCGATATTCACGTATGGCAAAACGGTCGGTCATGCCGGCGATGTAATCGGCAACGGCGCGTGGCTGACCCGATTCGTCACTGGCGCGAAAATCTTCCGGTAGCAAGCCGGGGTCTTCAATGAATACCTGGAATAGTTCACGGATGATGAGGCGTGCCTTGGCGCTCATGCGGTTGACGCGGTAGTGCTGATAGAGCCGGCTGCGCAGGAAGCGCTTCAATTCCAGTTGCTGCTTTTGCATGTTGGCGCTGAACGTGATCAGCGGCGGATTTAGCCGCACCTCGTCGATGCTTTTTGGGGCCGCGGCCTCAATCAGTTGGCTGCTGTGCTGGCAGAGGTCGACGACTTGCGCATTGATCATGCGGCGCACGGTCTCATGAATCAGTCTTCGCCCTTCCAATGCAGGGTAAAGCTTCTTGACCAGTCTCAGATGCTCCGAGAATATCTGTACCTCGGACAACTGTTCCAGCGTGATCAGGCCGGAACGCAAGCCGTCATCGACATCATGATTGTTGTAGGCAATCTCGTCCGCAAGGTTGGTGACCTGTGCCTCCAGAGAGGGCTGCTGTTTTTTCAGAAAACGCTCGCCGACATCTCCCAGCAGCTTGGCGTTCTTGACGGAGCAGTGCTTGAGGATACCCTCGCGCATCTCGAAACTGAGATTGAGGCCGTCGAATTCGGCATAGCGCTGTTCCAGGAAATCGACCACGCGTAACGACTGCAGATTGTGCTCGAAGCCGCCGTGAGTCTTCATGCATTCATTCAATGCATCCTGCCCGGCATGGCCGAACGGCGTGTGGCCGAGGTCATGTGCCAGTGCGATACCCTCCACCAGATCTTCCTGCAACTGCAGATTTCGTGCGATAGCACGGGCAATCTGCGCCACTTCCAGACTGTGCGTCAGCCGTGTACGGAACAGATCGCCTTCGTGATTGACGAAGACCTGGGTCTTGTATTCCAGACGTCGGAAAGCACTGGAATGAATGATGCGGTCGCGATCACGCTGAAACTGATTGCGGCCGTACGGTGCAGGCTCCTGATAAACACGCCCGCGGCTTTTTTCCGGATTTGCCGCGTAAATGGCTAACTCAGCCATGCGCGGTCGAAGCCAGAGTCTGTTTCAACAAATCGGCATCATAATCGCTGGTCAGCACCGATTTTCCTATACCTTGCTGCAACACCAGGCGGATCTTGCCATCCACCACTTTCTTGTCCAGCCCCATCAGGTCGAGATAGCGCTCGACCCCAAGATCAGGTGCAGCAACCGGCAACCGGGCGGCAACGAACAGCTTGCGAATACGCTCGATTTCCGTTTCACTGAGCCATCCAAGACGACGCGAAAGATCGGCTGCCAGCATGGTGCCGGCAGCGACCGCCTCGCCATGCAGCCAAACACCATAGCCCATGGCATTCTCGACTGCGTGGCCGAAGGTGTGGCCGAGATTGAGCAAGGCACGCTCTCCACTCTCGCGCTCATCAGCGGCGACGACTTCTGCCTTGTTCTGGCAGGAGCGATAGATGGCATAACTCATAGCTTCAGGGTTGAGCGCATTGAGTTCCTCAACATTACGTTCAATCCAGTCAAAAAAATCACTGTCGCGGATCAATCCATACTTGATAACTTCTGCCATACCAGCAGCCAACTCTTTGGCAGGCAAAGTGTTCAGCGTCGCAATGTCGGCAAGTACCACCTGAGGCTGATAAAAGGCCCCTATCATGTTTTTGCCCAATGGATGATTGATGCCGGTCTTGCCGCCCACCGATGAATCCACCTGCGAAAGTAGCGTAGTCGGCACCTGGATGAACGGCACGCCGCGCAAATAGGTGGCAGCGGCATAGCCTGTCAAATCTCCAATCACGCCACCGCCCAACGCGATCAGGGTTGTAGTGCGCTCGCAGCGATTCTGCAGCAGGGCATCGTAAATCAGATTAAGTGTATCGCTATTCTTGTAGGCTTCGCCATCCGGCAGGATAACCTGTATGACACTGACGCCTGCGGCTTTCAAGGGCTGTGCAATAGTATCCAGATACAGAGGGGCAACAGTGGTGTTCGTGACTATGGCCACCTGTTTGCGCTTGAGGTGCGGCAGAATCAATCCGGCCTGCGCCAGAATCCCGCTGCCTATGTGTATCGGGTAACTTCTGTCACCCAGTGCTACGTTCAGAGTTTGCATTTAAGGTATAGGCTTTACTATTGGTTGCTCTAGAGGCTCTTCTAGTGATTTTTCTGAGGTTCCTGGTGTGCCAGTTTCCTGGCCGCCATCTGGCTCTGGCCTTGAACCTGATTCAGTCGATTTTCTATCTCATGAACAATGTTGCCGACTGCCTGACCGCCGGTGTCGACAATAATGGTCGCCACTTCCCGATAGAGCGGGTCTCTCTGTTCGAACAGCTGCTCAAGCTTCTGCCGTGGATTATCCGTTTGCAACAGAGGGCGGCTTTTGTCGTTACGCGTTCTCAGCCACAGCTCATTGACGTTGGCACGCAGATAAACCACGATTCCGTGCCGTTTGAGATTCTCCCGATTCTCTGGCAAAAGCACGGCGCCGCCACCGGTAGCGAGGACTATATTATCAGCCCGGGTCAATTCTTCTATGACCACAGATTCACGGCGCCGAAAGCCAGCCTCACCTTCCAGCTCAAAAATCAACGGTATATTGACCCCGGTACGACGTTCAATCTCGTGGTCCGTATCAAAAAATTCTTTATTGAGGTGCTTGGCGATTAAACGCCCGACAGTCGTTTTACCCGCCCCCATCAATCCAACAAAAAATATGTTTCCCACAATAAAAAATACCTACCAGTAGATGGTAGGTATTTTAAGTGATTAATGCCTTGCTGTCAGATTATGGCTCAAGCTGTCTGCTTCTATCTCAAACTCAGATTCTCATCGAGGACTCTGGGTGTGATAAAGATCAGCAGTTCGGTTTTTTCATCTGTCCTGTTGGTGCGTTTAAAGAGGTGACCCAGCACGGGGAGATTTCCAAAGAATGGCACCTTATCCACGTCATTACGCTGAGTCTGTTCATAAATCCCGCCCAGCACCGCAGTTTCACCGTTGGCCACCAACACCTGTGTCTGCACGCGCTGCGTCTCAATCGAAGGGACTCCGGCAAATATCGCGCCTACGCGATCCTTTTTCACCAGAAGATCCATGATGATCTTGTCATCCGGCGTAATTTGCGGTGTCACATCCAGACTCAATGTTGCCTCCTTGAACTGGATGCTGGTTGCACCACTGCTGGTTGCGGCCTGATACGGGATCTCGGTACCCTGTTCAATCCTGGCTTTTTGCTGGTTAGCCGTCGTTACGCGCGGGCTGGACACCACCTTGCCACGCTGATCAGTTTCCATCGCCGAGAGTTCCAGATTCAGCAGGAATCCGGCGGGCAAGCGGAACAGGCTGAAGGCGAAGTTACCAAAGGCATTGGCCACCGGCAGATTGGACATCAGGTCAGGCTGGCCATCCGAGCTGACGCCAAAAATAGTGGCATTACTATTCAAGGTTGCCGGCATTTGCGTCCCCATGTGGTTCCCCATGGTCACTGTGCCGTCTGCTGCAATTTCTGTGGCTCTGTTGCCAATCGTTCCAGCAGTTACCAGGCGGTTCTTTCCGCCCGTACCCAACTGATTAATACCGAATCTGGCGCCAAGCGTCTTGCTGAAGCCCTCATCCGCAATCACCAGACGCGACTCAATCATGACCTGCTTGATGGGAATATCGGTCTTGTTAATGATGCTCTGTACATTTTCCAGATGGCGCGGGGTATCCTGCACAAACACCGTATTGGTTCTGGTATCGACCACGGCGCTACCGCGTTTGGATAGAATCTTCTGTTTTTCGTCGCTGATCAGATTCTTAAGGTCTTCAGCTTTCTGATAGCGCAAGGTAAAGACCTCCGTACGCATCGGCTCCAGATCCTCGATCTGTTGCGAGGCTTCCAGTGCCAGTTTCTCCTTGGCCGCCACCTCATCCGCAGGCGCCACCCAAATCACATTGCCCGTCTTGCGCATGGTCAGGGCTTTGCTCTGCATGATGATATCCAGCGCCTGGTCCCAGGGTACGTCCTTGAGTCGCAGTGTCAGGTTACCCGCAACCGTATCACTGGTAATGATGTTCAGGCCGGTGAAATCAGCAATCACCTGTAACACTGATCTCACATCAATGTTCTGGAAGTTGAGTGAGAGTTTCTCGCCAGCATAGCCAGGCTTGCTACCCTGCACCAGCTTGTTCGGATCTTCAATAATGGGGCGCACATCAATAATGAATCGCTTGTCTGCCTGATAGGCAGACTGCTCCCAGCTTCCCTTGGGCTCAATCACCATGCGCACATTATTGCCCTGCTTGAGCGTATCTATGTAAAGCACAGGCGTATTAAAGTTTGTGACATTCAAACGGCGCTCAAGATTGGAAGAAATGTCCGTATTGACAAAATCAACCAGAATTTTCTTGCCCTGTTCTCTGATATTAATCCCGGCTGATGCATCAGAGAGGTCGATCATGACACGGCCTTCGCCATTCTGACCTCTGAGAAAATCTACATTGTTGATACTGTGAATCTGATCGCCGACCTTAGCCTCGGCAAATTTGGTCACCACTCCGGCAGGGCTGCCTGCCACCCCATTGGATTGCAACAATATGATTGTCTGATTGCCCTTGATCTCTGTTGTATAGCCTGTGGACTTAGTTAAATTAAGCACCACCCTCGTCCTGTCTTTGGCCTGGGCAAGATTAACCGTTTTCAGCATCCCTTGATCAGCTGCCAGACTGCTTTTTTGCAAGCCATTGCTAGTATTGGGGAAGTCCAAAGCAATTCTGGGTGGGGTTTTAATGGTAAACCCTGCTGGTGGATTTGCCAGCGGATTCGTCGTTGTGATCGTAATGGACACCTTGTCTCCGGGCATCCCCACAAATTCAATTTTTTCGATTTTGTTTGCAGATGCCTCTTCAGCTGCAGCCGTCAGACTCAGACATGCAAGAAACCCTATGCTGAAAACTTTTAGCAACGTTATTTTAATAATGTTCATCTTCCCCACCCCTAATCTTGCAAATCGACGTTTGCAGTTCTTTCAACCCAGTCGCCGGTCAATTCATCCTGTACGATTTCCTTTAAAACCACCCCTGACTCAGTAATTTCTGTAACCATACCGAAATTCTGACCCATGTAATTCCCTACTTTAACCTGCTGCACACTCTCATCAGGCGTTTGAATCAGCCCATACTTCAGCTTGAGTTTTTCTATAGACCCAACAAATTTGAGACTTTCCAGCGGGTAGGCTTCCAGCGGCTCTCTTGGACGATTCATATTCGGCTGCAATTTGCCGGCGCCATCCGCAGTTGCCTTGCGAGCCTTGAACGGATTAATCAGAGTTCCATCCGCGTTATACTCCATCGGTATGTAGGGCAGCACCTCTGGCAATGGCTCTACCTTTACGCGCATATCCTTGGCTGATTCAGCCATAAACTGGTCAAGGTCGTCCCCTTTCTCGCCCTGGCATGCCGCCAGAAGAGCACAAAGCTGAATAAGCAATATATGTCTTAATTTCATTCAGCGCCCTTCATTATGTTGTTAATCATCCCGCCCATTGTTTTTAACCCCAACCATCCACTATTTTTTCGCGCCTTTTTTAGCTTTGATTTCTGCTTCGCGCTTGCTCGCGATTTCACTCGCATCCAGATAGCGATAGGTTTTGGCGACAGCCTCCATCACCAAAACAGAAGCATCTGCCGGCTCACCACCGTCCTTGGCCTTCTTGGTAGCTGCACTGGAAATAACCAGATCATTCAATGTCACGATGCGGGAAAGCTTGGATACATCGGTCGCAAACGCGCCCAAATCATGATAGCTACCGATCACCTTGATCTGAATAGGCATTTCAGCATAGAAGTCACCAATCACTTCCTTGCCTGGCTTGAACAAATCAAACTCCAGACCGCGCGCCAATCCGACCTGATTGATATCGGTCAGCAGACCATCCATCTGTGATCTGTCTGGCAACTGCTTGAGCAGGGCGCCGAACGTGCGCTCGATTTCCACCATCTGCTCTTTGTATGCGTCCAGATTGATGGATTGCCTTTTTTTATTGAGGAACATATCCCTCAACTCGGCCTCTTTCGCCCGGGCTGTTTCCAACTCTTCTCCTGCAGGCTTCCAGACGAACCAGTAGCCAGCGCCCAGCAATACGACCAATAACGTCAGCAGTAATACAGCCTTGACCGGCAAGGGTAAATTGCCTGCATTCTTGAAGTCAATATTATTAAAGTCTTCTAACTTCATGACTTTTTCCCCCTGGCTGCCTTCGGTTCTTCCACCTCTGGCGCCTGCTGCACCTTGAGCTTCACATTCATCTTGAAGTCGTTGTACTTGATATTGCCAATGCTCACAGCTTGAATCTGAACCAGATTAGGCTGCTCCATCCATTGGGAATTACCTAGATTTCGGACCAGGGTCGCTATGCGCGCATTCGTGTCAGCAAGGCCTTCCAAGTCAACCACCCCCCCCTTCTGACTGATGAGTTTCAGATAGGTACCCTCAGGCAATTGCCGGCTCAATTCATCCAGCACCACAACAGCCTGGCTGCGATTGGTTTGCAGGTTTTCTACGATCTGCTTACGCTCCAGCACGCTGCTGATTTGGGACTTAAGCTCTTTGATTTCTTCAATTTCCTTATCCAGCTTTGCATTTGCAGTTTCCAGGCGCTGGTTACGTTCAAGTTGCGAACCCACCTGCGCACCGATAAATGTATTACCCAGGAATATAATTGCACCAGCAGCAACGGTAGTTGCTACCAGCATCAAATTAAACTGGCGCTGCCGTTCGGCACGTTTGATCTGGCGATGGGGGAGAAGATTGATGCGAATCATGAGTCAAAGCTCCGCATGGCAAGTCCGCAGGCAATCAACAAGGAAGGCGAGTCTGCCACCACCTGCTGTCCCTTGATTCTTTGACTAACCGCAATGCCATGAAATGGATTGGCTACGATAGTATTCACCTGAGTGCGCTCCTGCACCATCAGGCTGACACCTGGAATGGCTGCACAGCCGCCAGCCAGTACAATATGATCGACTCGATTGTATTGTGTTGAACTGGTAAAGAACTGTAGCGCTCTGGCCACTTCCATTGCCAGACTTTGAACAAAAGGCTGCAGCACCTCGGATTCATAACTGTCAGGCAAGCCACCCTTGCGCTTGGCGATCTCGGCCTCCTCGGGGGTAAGTCCATAACGACGCTGTATTTCCTGCGTCAATTGAGCGCCGCCAAAACTTTGCTCGCGCGTATAGACAGATTCGTTATCATGCAGCACATCAATGTGCATCAGTGTGGCGCCGATATCAACAATCATTACCGTCTGATCCGCGCCGTTATTAGGTAGTTGCTTGCTGACCAGCGAATAGGCCGCCTCGGTGGCATAAGTCTCAACATCCATGACAAGCACCTTGAGCCCCGCACCTTCAGCCGCTGCCACGCGATCTTCGATCTTCTCCTTGCGAGAAGCAGCAATCAGCACTTCCATATCATCCGGGTTATTGGGTGCCGGACCCAGCACCTGAAAATCAATATTGACTTCATCCAGAGAGAACGGGATGTATTGGTTGGCCTCAGCCTCTACCTGCAACTCCAGATCTTCTTCTCGCAGGCCGCCGGCCATTAACACTTTTTTACTGATGACAGCAGCCGCCGGCAAAGCCAAAGCCGCTCGTTTTTCTCGACTACCCAAGAGTTTCCACGCCCGCCTGATGGCATCTGCAACAGCCTCCAACTCAACGATATTACCATCGACCACCGCATCCTTGGCCAGCGGGGCGATTGCGTAACCCTCCAATTTATACGCCTCTTTACCGGCAGAACTCAGCTCAACCATCTTGACGTAGGCGGAACTGATATCGACACCGATGACGGGTGGAGTACGTTCTTTAAAAAAGTCGAATTTCAAATTGAAATTCCCTTTCATTATTGGCTAGTTACAATCAATACTGATAATTTACCTTAAATGCTAGCAACAACTATAAATACTGTAAAGCATATTTTTAATTTTAATTATTCAGCGCGGCCCCTATAATAGGCGCATGTGATTTTATGAATGCTCATGTTCGATGCTATTTAGAAAATGGTGGCAATTTCTCATTATATTGCCCTTGGTACTCGGCCTGGTTCTGGCTGCACTGGCAGGTCTCGCTGCGACTCTTATCTATCCCACACTGCCCTCACTTGAGGCGCTAACGGACTATCGTCCCAAAGTGCCTTTGCGTGTCTACTCTGCTGATGATCACCTGATTGGCGAATTCGGTGAAGAAAGGCGCGCATTCATCAGGATTCAGGATGTACCAAAGTCCCTCAAACAGGCCATCCTGGCCGCCGAAGACGAGCGCTTTTATGAACATGGCGGTGTCGATACCATAGGAATTGCTCGTGCAGCTGTCGCCAACGTGATTGCCGGCGGCTTTAAAGAAGGTGCGAGCACAATCACCATGCAGGTTGCCCGCAATTTCTTTCTTTCCAGCGAAAAAACCGCTACCCGCAAATTGAGTGAAGCCCTGCTTGCCATCAAAATCGAGCACAGCCTGAGTAAAGATCAGATCCTTGAGCTATACATCAATCAGATTTATCTCGGCCAACGCTCCTATGGTTTTGGAGCCGCCGCCCAAGTCTACTACGGCAAGTCACTGGCAAATTGCAGCATCGCCGAAGTCGCCATGCTGGCCGGGTTGCCCAAGGCACCATCGCGCTACAATCCGTTCGCCAATCCCAAACGTGCAGAAGCACGCCAGCGCTATGTACTGGGCCGCATGCGCACACTCGAATTCATAGACGAGCAGACATACCAGGCAGCGCGCTCTGAACCCAGTAAAGTCAAAAAACAACGCTCGACACATGAGCTGTCCGCCGACTACGTTGCAGAAATCGCCCGGCAGGCGATGTATGAGCGCTATCAGGATGCCATCTACAGTAGTGGCATGCGCGTCTACACCACTATCCTGAAGGCAAATCAGGAGGCAGCCAACCGCGCTGTGATTCAGGGCATTGTTGACTATGAACGCAGACGCGGTTTCCGTGGCCCGGAAAAATATCTGCCCGCCGAATTATTGAACAACAGTGACGATACGGTTCTGGAAGAGGCACTGGATGAGTTTGATCAATTTAATGGCCTGATACCGGCCATTGTGACAAAAATTGACACTAAAGCTGTCCAGCTATACGCCAGGAATATTGGCCCCGTTGAAATCAAAGGCGATGGCCTCGCTTTAGTAAGCCGTGATATGGCTTTAAAGGATAAGGCTAAACGTAAATTCGTCGCAGGAGCAGTCGTGCGTATCTATGGCTCTGACGACAGCTGGCAGATCACGCAACTGCCAGAAGTGGAATCAGCCTTGATTGCACTTGACCCCAAAACCGGCGCGGTACAGGCACTGGTTGGCGGCTTCAATTTCAATCGCAACAAATTCAATCATGTCACGCAAGCATGGCGCCAGCCTGGCTCCAGTTTCAAGCCATTCATTTACTCAGCCGCGCTGGAAAAAGGCTTTACCCCTGCCACCATGGTAGCGGACGAGCCGGTTTATATATCCTCTGATGAAACCGGCAGCGGCAAAAGTTGGGAACCTCGTAATTTTGACGGGAAATATGACGGGCCCATCAAGCTAAGAACTGCGCTGACCAAGTCAAAAAACATGGTGTCTATCAGGATACTGCAGGACATCGGCGTTGATTATGCTCGCGATTACATTACGCGCTTTGGCTTCTCGGCCAAAGATCACCCCCCTTATCTTGCCATGGCCCTGGGTGCCGGCTCCGTTACTCCCTGGCAAATGGCCGGCGGCTATGCTGTGTTCGCCAATGGCGGCTATCGAGTACAACCCCACATCATCAGCAAGATTGTCGATATCAAGGGCAATATCATTCAGCAGGCCAAAGTGGCAGTAGCCGGCAAGGGTGCAAAACAAGTCATCGACGGGCGAAACGCATTCCTGATGAGTTCCATGATGCAGGACGTGGTCCGTGTGGGCACAGCTGCTCGCGCTAACCAGTTAGGCAGAAACGATCTGGCGGGCAAGACTGGTACTACCAATGATATGTTTGACGCCTGGTTTGCCGGCTATAGCCCGGGGCAGGTCGCCGTGGCATGGATGGGCTATGACAAGCCGAAATCCCTGGGCCGTAACGAAACGGGCGGGCGGGCGGCTCTGCCAATCTGGATCAACTACATGTCCACCGCTCTCAAGGGCATGCCGGATAACCCTTACATACCGCCGGAAGGGATCGCTGCAATCAAGATCAACCCGGACACCGGCATGCGCGTAGCCGATGATCAGCCAGGTTTTTACGAGTATTTCTATCAGGAATTCCCGCCCGAAGAAGAAATCCCGCTACTGGATCCAGGCTTTTCGCCTTTCCCCGGGCATGGTGCCGCTAATAGTGTAGGTAGCAGCCAACCTCCAGCTGGCGCTAAAAGCGGGCAAGAGTCATTTTTCGATCAACTCTTTTAACTTTAAGAGTGACGGCTTCATCATATGGCCAAAGACAACGGTAGAAACTTTCAGCTACGCCAGCGCATAGCGCAGCTGGCGGCACGCATGATGGCGGATGAAGGCATCACCGACTACAGCCACGCCAAGCGGAAAGCAGGCCGCCAGCTGGGTATCACTGAAGATCACTGCATGCCGACCAATGTCGAGATTGAAAAGGAAATCAGGGTCTTTCATGAAATCTATAGTAGCGAAGAACAACCTGAGGCCTTGAGACAGCTACGCGCGGATGCGCTGGTCGTGATGCAGATGCTGGAGCGTTTTAACCCGCATCTTACTGGTGCCGTTCTTGATGGCACGGCAGGAAAGTATGCTGCCACCGATATTCATCTCTATGCCGAAAGCCTGAAAGAGGTAGAGATGTTTTTGCTCAATCTGCAAGTACCGTACGAGTCCAACGAAAAAAGCTATCGCACGCATAATGACAAGCGTGGCAATGACAGAAAAAAAGTACCCGTATTCACACTGGAAGGTCCGAACGGCGTTATCCGATTGAGTGTGTTCGATACCAATGCGCCAAGAAATCCACCCAGGAGCCTGGTCGATGGTCAGGCCATGAATAAAGCCAATCTGGCTAATTTGACCGCACTGATTGCCTCATCAAAAACACAGTCAAATGCAGTCTAGGCAGACTGCTTGAGCCATTTTGCAACATCAAGTGCATAGTAAGTCAGAATACCATCCGCACCGGCCCGTTTGAATGCCAGCAAAGCCTCCATTACGCAGGCCTTTTCATCGAGCCAGCCATGCTGGAAAGCCGCTTTCAACATGGCATATTCACCACTGACCTGATAGGCATAGGTCGGCACCCGTAACTCCGTCTTGACCCGACGCACGATATCCAGATAAGGCATGCCCGGTTTCACCATGAACATGTCTGCCCCCTCTGCAATATCCAGACTGACCTCCCGGATTGCTTCATCTGAATTGGCCGGATCCATCTGATAGGTGAATTTATCAGCCTTGCCCAGATTGGCCGCCGAACAAACCGCGTCACGGAACGGACCATAAAATGCCGATGCATATTTGGCCGAGTAGGCAAGAATGCGCGTATGAATGTGGCCCGACTGCTCCAGCGCCTTTCTGATAGCCCCGATACGACCATCCATCATATCCGAGGGCGCAACCACATCTGCACCAGCTGCTGCATGAGACAAGGCCTGTTTGATCAGTACGGCAACAGTCTCGTCATTCAGCACATAGCCGGTTTCATCAACCAGGCCGTCCTGCCCATGGCTGGTATAAGGATCCAATGCCACATCGGTAATCACGCCCAAATTCGGGAAAGCGGATTTCAATGCCTGGATTGTTCTGGGCACCAGGCCTTGAGGATTCCAGGCTTCTGCCGCATCCAGACTTTTGCCGGACTGGTCGACCACCGGAAACAGGGCAATTGCGGGAATCCCCAGTGCAACACATTCTGCCGCGGTATTCAGCAGGACATCGATACTTTGTCGCTGCACACCGGGCATGGAGGCGACCTCTTCGATTCGGTTGGCGCCCTCAAGCACGAAGACCGGATAAATCAGGTCATTGCTGGTCAACACATTTTCGCGCATCAAACGCCGCGAAAACTCATCGCGCCGCATGCGTCTTGGGCGGCTTATTGGAAATTTTGCATGGCTCATGGCTTGTTCCTCAGGCGAAAACTCTGGCCAACTCGGCACCCGGATCCGGCTGCCGCATGAATGCTTCACCCACCAGAAAGGTATGCACATCATGACTGCGCATCAGCGCCACATCTTCAGGGGTGAATATGCCGGACTCCGTCACCACACAACGGTCATCAGGCATTTTTTTCAATAAATCCAGCGTGGTCTGCAAGCTGACTTCGAACGTCCGCAGGTTGCGATTATTGATGCCGATCAAAGGCGTATCCAGTTGCAGGGCCAATTCAAGTTCATCGGCATCATGTACCTCAACCAGTACTGCCATACCCAGGTCATGCGCCAGATCTTCCAATTGGCGCATTTTAGAAAGTTCAAGCGCCGCCGCAATCAGCAGAATGCAGTCTGCACCCATCGCACGGGCTTCATAGACCTGATAGGGATCTATCATGAAGTCCTTGCGCAATACTGGCAGTGAGCAAGCAGACCTGGCTTCACGCAAATAGTCGGCACAACCCTGAAAATAGGTTTCGTCCGTCAGCACGGACAAGCAGGCAGCGCCACCCTGCTCATAACTTCTGGCAATCTCGGCTGGGCGAAAATCGGCACGAATAGTGCCTTTGGAGGGGCTGGCCTTCTTGATCTCGGCAATCACGGCTGCTTTATCCGCCATGATTCTGGCATGAATACTGCCGACAAAATCCCGCGGGTCTTCCGCGGCATAAGCCTCATCACGCAACTGCGACAAAGGTTTGGCTGCTGCTGCAGCGGCAACTTCAGCGTGTTTGGTCTCAAGTATCTTGTTCAGTATGTCTGACATATTCTCTGCATGTTCCATAAGATTGATTGTTGAATTCAGCCCTGATGTCATAGCCAATCCGCGATTCATGCGGCTGATGTATGCGCTTTCAGCTGCTCCAGTTTGCTCATGGCCGCACCCAGGTCTATGGCCTGTTTTGCCGCTTCAATGCCTGATGCCAGACTATCAGCTAGCCCCGCCACATAAATACTGGCGCCAGCGTTCAACAGGACGATATCTCTTGCAGGAACGTGTCGGCCGGCCAGCACATCGAGCAGCATCGCCTTGGATTCTTCGACATTTTTCACCTGTATGGTTTTAACGTCATGCAGAGGCAAGCCGAACTGTTTCGGGTTGACGATATACTCACTGATCTCGCCGTTTTTCAGCTCGGCGACATAAGTATCGCCGCTGAACGAGATTTCATCCATGCCGTCAGCACCATGCACGACCATGACATGCTTGCTGCCCAAGTGCTTCAAGGCACCCGCCAGTAGCGTAGTCAGATCACGATGAAAAACCCCCATGACCTGCCTCCTGGCGCCGGCCGGATTGGTCATCGGCCCGAGCAGATTGAACAAGGTGCGCACACCTAGCTCACGGCGTACGGGCGCTGCGTATTTCATGGCACTGTGATGGTTCGGTGCAAACATGAAGCCAATGCCGATTTGATCGACGGATGCCGCCACCTGCTCCGGGGTCTGGTTGACGTTGATACCCAACGCTTCTAGCACATCGATACTGCCGCAGGCTGAAGAGACTGAACGCCCGCCATGCTTGGCTACTGCGGCGCCAGCCGCTGCCGCAACGAAAGCACCAGCAGTTGAAACGTTGAAAGTCTGGATACCATCACCCCCGGTGCCACAAGTATCGACCAGATGCTCCATCTTATCTATGGTCACATGCGTGGCGAGGCTGCGCATCACATGGGCAGCCGCAGCGATTTCCTCGACCGTTTCACCCTTGACGCGCAAGCCGATGAGCAGTGCTGCAATCTGTGCGGAGGTCAGTTCGCCTTCCATCACCTGCCGCATGACGCCGACCATTTCGGAATAAGTAAAATCTCGCCTCTCGATCAGGCCCTGCAATGCCTGTTTGAATGTCAGCTGTCCCATCAGTAAGCTTTCAGAAAATTCTTCAGCAGTTCATGACCATACTCAGTCAACACTGACTCGGGATGGAACTGCACACCTTCAATCGGCAATGTCTTGTGGCGCACACCCATAATATCGCCATCGTCTGTCCATGCGGTGATTTCCAGACAGTCCGGCAATGTCTCACGCTCGATGACCAGCGAATGATAGCGTGTAGCCGTATAGGGATCAGGCAGATCGCGGAAGACGCCGACATTCTTGTGGTGAATCAGTGAAGTCTTGCCGTGCATCAATTGCTTGGCGTGCACGATATGTCCACCGAAAGCCTGTCCTATACTCTGATGCCCCAGGCAGACACCAAGAATAGGTATTTTGCCAGCAAACTCGTGTATGAGTGGCACCGAAATACCCGCCTCGTTTGGCGTACAAGGGCCGGGGGAAATGACGATATGATCCGGCTTCAGCTCCGCCACCTTGGCCAAGTCAATCTCATCATTGCGATACACCTGCACATCCTCACCCAGTTCACCCAGATATTGCACCAGGTTATAGGTGAAGGAATCGTAGTTATCTATCATCAAAAGCATATTGCTTACCTTTACTCGGAACTGCCTTAACGCAAATCCTTATTTTCGCTGTATTCCGCATTAAACAAAAGGCCATCTTGATCAAGCAGGCTTTCTGTTCGGCCGGCCCATGAGCCGGCCGAACAGAAAGCCTTGAAACTGCCTGCATCCATATTGCTGCAGCATACCGAACTGCGCCTCCATCTCCACACAAAAATCGCCCATCGCAAGGCAGTCACCATTGCTGCGCAACTTCTGCATGACTCCAGCCATATTGTCCAGCACGTTGTGCTTGGTCAGTTCAAGTTTCAGCAGTTGCGGATTAGCGCCAGTCTACGCAAGTATCTGCCTGACTTCTTCAACAAAATTCGGCTGACGGAACTGTGACACATGCTGGTATTGCCCGCCAACTGGATGCCCTTGCTGTGTCCTGCAAACTGCTGATTGAGCAAGGCAGCCCTGAGTTGCGATTGCAGTTCAATCCTTCTTTCCCGCACTCCGCGCATGCGGGCCGTAAAATTTCAGCATCTTGCGGCCAGAGGCCTTGGCCTGGCACATGGCGGTAGCCGTACGTGAGCAGTTGCTCGACACTGTTCTGATTACCACAAAGCAGACGGATACTGATGCTGCAGCTATTATGATGCTCGACATCCTTGAGCCGACAGAGTTGCCGATCGACCTCTGCGCTGCCAACACGAGTGGCACACCGGTCGAGAAATTAGCCGTGAAAGAGGCCGGATAGATGGGGTCGCATTGATGAATCCCCAGCGCAAAATGGCAGCAATGGCAATGCCGGAGAACAGCCAGATCCGTGCGACGTGAGTGCCGATGTAAGGAATCAACAGCCCGAGCTTGGCTGCCGCCAGACAAGCAAGGTAAACCATCAGCATGCGCCCCGCGGTGACACGCATACTGACGGTTTTAGCAGTCACTACTATCGAGCCCTGCCAATACCATTTCTGCCGCACGCAGCACAGCGCGGGCCTTGTTCTGCGTCTCTATCCATTCGTTATCCGGCACGGAATCGGCGACGATACCGGCGCCGGCCTGCGAATAGAGCACGTTGTCCTTGATAACGCCCGTGCGAATGGCGATGGCGACATCCATGTCACCGTTGAAGCCCAGATAACCGACAGCTCCGGCATAAATGCCACGTCTGGAAGGCTCCAGCTCATCGATAATCTCCATCGCGCGCACCTTGGGCGCGCCGCTGACAGTACCCGCCGGAAAAGTCGCCTTCAGCACGTCAATCGCATCCATGCCGGGCTTGAGTTTGCCTTCCACATTGGAAACGATGTGCATCACATGCGAATAGCGCTCGATGACCATGCTGTCAGTGACTTTCACCGAGCCAGTCTGGGCGACACGACCGACATCGTTGCGGCCGAGATCCATCAACTGCACATGTTCGGCAAGCTCTTTCGGGTCAGCCAGCAATTCTTCCGCCAGCGCGATATCCTGCTCGCGGGTCTGTCCGCGTGGGCGCGTGCCGGCAATCGGACGTGCGGTGACGGTATCACCTTCCAGTCGTACCAGAATCTCCGGCGAGGCGCCGACGACATGATGGTCGCCCATGTCGTAATAGAACATGTAAGGTGAAGGATTAAGGCTGCGTAACGCGCGATACAGTGACAGGGGTGGAGCAGCAAAGGTCTGCGCCATACGCTGTGAAAGCACCACCTGCATGATGTCGCCATCGAAGATGTATTGTTTGGCTTTTTCTACTGCCGCCTTGAAGCCGGCCTCACCAAATTCGGAAGTGGCCACAGTCTTTTCCAGCGGCAGACATTCCGGCACGCCAACCGGCCTGCGCAGCAGTCGGATCAACTCCTGTAGCCTGGCTTTGGCTGCCTCATAGGCATTTGACTGGCTGGAGTCAGCGTAGACAATAAAGTAGAGCTTGCCGGAAAGGTTATCGACCACTGCCAGTTCCTCGGAAACCAGCAACAGCACATCCGGTACATCGAGCATATCCGGTTTTTGCGTCGCCGCAAGGCGGCGCTCTATATAGCGTACGGTTTCATAGCCGAAATAACCTGCCAGCCCGCCGGTATATCTGGGCAGGCCATCATAGGGTGGCGTCTTGAATCTGGACTGGTAGCTTTTGACAAAATCCAGCGGATTAACATCTTCGGCAGATTCAATGACCTGGCCATTATCAATGACTTCAACATGTCGCCCTCGGGCAACAATCCGCACCCTGGCTGGCAGACCGATGATCGAGTAGCGGCCGAAGCGCTCACCTCCCTGCACGGATTCCAGCAGATAGGAGTATGGTTGATTGGCCAGCTTGAGATAAAGCGAAAGCGGCGTATCGAGGTCGGCGAAGGTTTCCACGACCAATGGAATACGATTAAAGCCCTGGTCAGCCAGCGCCTTAAATTCAGATTGATTCATCATTTGCAACATAAAATCCCCAACATTAAATTCATGCGATTGCGGCGAGACGAGCCCGCCGCCAGAACAGTTCTATACTCTAGATAAGTTCCACCATCGCCAATTTGTATATTTGAGATTCATGAATGATGACTTCGGCTTGTTGTCTAGACTTTGGCCAGTTCAGCGCGCAATGCAGCAACGACTGTGTCATAACGGTTCGCGTCAGCATCCTTGCCTGCGCCAAAAATAGCAGAGCCAGCCACAAAAGTATCGGCGCCAGCACGTGCAATTTCAGCAATATTGGCCACATTGACACCGCCATCGACTTCCAGCCAGATTTCACGACCGGTCTTTTGCGTGTAAGCATCGATTCTGGCACGCGCTTCTTTCAGCTTGCCCAGGGTGCCAGGAATGAACTTCTGACCACCAAAACCGGGATTGACCGACATCAACAGAATCATGTCGACCTTGTCCATGACGTAATCCAGGTAGCTCAACGGCGTAGCCGGATTGAATACCAGACCGGATTTACAGCCATGATCGCGCACCAGGGAAAGACTACGGTCGATGTGCTCGGAAGCTTCGGGGTGGAAAGTGATGATATTGGCGCCGGCTTTGGCAAAATCAGGAATAATGCGGTCGACTGGCTTCACCATCAGATGTACATCAATGATGGCATCTGTCACCGGACGGATCGCCTCGCAGACCAATGGGCCAATGGTCAGATTCGGAACGTAATGGTTGTCCATCACATCAAAGTGGACGATATCCGTACCGGAAGTAATGACATCGGTAATTTCCTGACCGAGCTTGGCAAAGTTGGCGGAAAGGATACTGGGGGCGATTCTGAATTGTTTGGCCATGATATTGAATTCTAAATTTGCGAATAAAACGTCATTTTAACCGCAAAGGTACACAAAAACCACGGTAATGCGTTGTTTGTGTTGCTTAAGAATGAGCGATACAGGAAAATTACGAAATGCATTTATTCACAGTCGGCGTTAATCACAACACCGCACCTATTTCCATTCGCGAGCATGTTGCTTTCCAGAACGAGCATCTGGCGGAGGCTTTGCGCGAACTCACGGCGCGTGGTGCCATCTACGGCGTCAAGGAAGCCGCTATCCTCTCCACCTGCAACCGCACTGAACTCTACTGCAACACCGATGAGCCGGAGCGTGCACTGGAGTGGCTGGCCAAGTACCACAAGCTGAATACACAGAACATCCAGCCCTACATCTACACCCTGCCGCAGCAGGATGCCGTCAAGCACACCTTCCGCGTCGCCTCGGGGCTGGACTCCATGGTGCTGGGCGAGCCGCAGATACTAGGCCAGATGAAGCAGGCAGTAAAGATCGCAGAAAGTGCCGGTACACTAGGCACACTCTTGCACAAGCTGTTTCAGCGCACATTCGCGGTGGCGAAAGAAGTCCGCACCAACACCGACATCGGAGCCAGCTCAATTTCAATGGCTGCCGCCGCAGTACGTCTGGCACAGCGCATCTATGGCAAACTTGAAGGTCTGAACGTACTATTCATCGGCGCAGGCGAAATGATTGAGCTGTGTGCCGAGCACTTCGTCGCGCAAAACCCCGGCAGTATCACCATCGCCAACCGTACGCTGGAACGCGGCAACCAACTGGCAGAACGGGTTGGCGGTCAGGCCATCCTGCTCTCCGAGCTGCCTGAGCGGCTGTCAGAATTCGATATCGTGATCACCTCCACCGCCAGCCAACTGCCTATCGTCGGCCTGGGCATGGTCGAGCGTGCAATCAAGGCGCGCAAACACAGGCCGATTTTCATGGTAGACCTCGCCGTACCGCGCGATATCGAAACCGAGGCCGGCGAGCTTGATGATGTTTACCTCTACACGGTGGACGATCTGGCGCAAGTGGTGCAAGAGGGTCTGGGCAACCGTCAGGAAGCTGCAGTCGAAGCCGAGACCATTATCGACCTGCGTGTGCAGAACTTCATGCAATGGCTGAAAACGCGTGACGCCGTACCGACCATCCGCGCCTTGCGCGATCAGGCCGAGCACCACCGCCGCAACGAGCTGGATAAAGCGCAAAAACTGCTGGCACGTGGCGAGAATCCAGCTGTGGTACTGGAGTCACTCAGCAGCGCACTGACCAACAAACTCCTGCATGGCCCCAGCCATGCTCTCAACCATGTTCATGGCAACGATCGCGAACACCTGGAATCCGTGTTGCGCCAGCTCTACCAGATCCCCGAATAATTTTGCCGAATCAATCCAGTTAGCAACCCTATGAAACCCTCCATGCTGAAAAAGCTCGCCACTCTGAGCGAGCGCCTTGATGAGTTGAATCGTCTGTTGAGCAGTGAAAATGCCACTAACGACATGGATAATTTCCGCAAGCTGTCGCAGGAGCATGCCGAGATCACCCCCATCGTCGAGCAGTATCACGCCTATGAACAAGGTGAGGCCGACATTGCCGAAGCCCAAAAAATGCTCGCCGACCCGGAGATGAAAGAATTCGCGCAAGAGGAAATCGAAGCCGGTAAAGCCAAACGGGAAGCGGTTGAAATGGAGCTGCAAAAACTGCTGCTGCCGAAAGATCCAAATGACGAGCGCAACATCTTTCTCGAAATCCGCGCAGGGACTGGCGGTGATGAATCTGCGCTGTTTGCCGGTGACCTGTTCCGCATGTATTCACGTTACGCCGAACGCCAACGCTGGAAAGTGGAAGTGGTCTCGGCCAACGAATCCGAGCTGGGCGGATACAAAGAAATCATCGCCAAGGTTATCGGGCAGGGCGCCTATTCCAAACTCAAGTTCGAATCCGGCGGCCACCGCGTACAGCGGGTACCTGACACTGAAACTCAGGGCCGTATCCACACTTCCGCCTGTACCGTTGCCGTACTGCCGGAGGCTGACGAGGTCAGCGATGTCACCATCAATCCGGCCGAAATCCGTATCGACACCTATCGCGCCAGCGGTGCCGGTGGTCAACATATCAACAAGACCGACTCTGCCGTGCGTATCACTCACCTGCCTACCGGCATCGTCGTCGAATGCCAGGATGACCGCAGCCAGCACAAAAACAAGGCGCAGGCCATGAGCGTGCTGGCAGCACGTATCAAGGCAGCGCAGGTCAACGAACAGCAATCCCAAATCGCCAGCGAGCGTAAATCGCTGATTGGCTCCGGCGATCGCTCCGAGCGCATCCGCACCTACAACTACCCACAGGGTCGCATCACCGATCACCGTATCAACCTTACACTCTACAAAATTGATGCCATTACCGAAGGCGATATGGATGAATTGATCAACGCGCTTTCCGCTGAACACCAGACCGATCTGCTGGCATCGCTTGGCGAAGAATGACCCTCCGTGCGCGGCTGGCTGAAGCGCAGCGATTGCTGGCGGTGACGCTCGCGCTGGATATGCGCGAAGCCCGCCTGGAAGCCCGGCTGCTGTTGCAGGAAGCGCTCGGGGCCAGCCATGCCTGGTTGCTGACACATGAAGACGACACGCTCCCGGACGATGCCGCCAGAACATTCGGAGACAAACTGCAGCGCCGCCTAGGCGGCGAACCTGTCGCTTATATTTTGGGTCATCGCGAATTCTATGGGCTTGATCTGGCCATCAGCCCGGATACTCTGATCCCGAGGCCGGACACGGAAACACTGGTCGAGGCAGCGCTCGGCAGGATCCCGCCGAACCAATCCTGCAAAGTGCTGGACCTCGGCACCGGCAGCGGTGCCATCGCGCTAGCGATTGCCAGCCAGCGGCCACAAGCGGTGGTCTCGGCTGTCGACTTCTCAGTTGCAGCCCTGGAAACTGCCGTCAGCAATGCAATCAAGCTAGACATCAAGAACGTGCGTTTCTTGCAAAGTGACTGGTTCTCCAGCCTGTGCATGGAACGATTCGATGTCATCGTCAGCAATCCGCCTTATATCGCAGAGAATGACCCGCACCTCACACAAGGCGATTTGCGTTTTGAGCCGCAGAGTGCCTTGATCTCCGGCAAAGACGGGCTGGACGACATCCGGCGGATTATTGCCTCCGCTGCAGGGCATCTCAACCAAGGCGGCTGGTTGCTGCTGGAACATGGTCACGATCAGGGGGCAGCGGTTGCGGCACTGCTACAACAACATCACTTCCTCGAAATTGCTCACTTCCAGGATCTGGCAAAGATTACGCGCGTAAGCTCTGGCCATCTCCCCTGCTGATATTCAGCCTTTCTGGCTTTGCAGGCTGATCATCAGAACCCCGGCTACCACCAGCACCGAACCCGCCAATTGGGTGAAAGAAAGCAACTCACCCAGGAGCAGATAAGCCAGGTAAATCGTTACGACAGGCCCAATCGCACCTATCATCGAGGTCTGCATAGCTCCGATCCGGCGCATGGCGGCTCCCAGCGCAAATGCCGGCAGTACTGTAGAGAAAATCGCCATGGCAAAGCTGAGCCCATAAACCTCAACAGGTTGTTCAAGCACGCCAAGAGGGTGCGTCAGAACAAACTGCAACAACGCAGCCACACAAGCAACCGTCATCGCATAGGCGGTAAATCTTGTTGCACCGACTTTGGCAATCGTATGCCCGGCGCCAACCAGGTAAATCGCATAAGCCAATGCGCTGGAAAAAACCAGTGCCGCCCCCGGTAATATCCCATCCTGTTCAATGCGGACATCATGCAGAAATACCATAGCGATACCCGCATAACTGACGAACAAAGCCAGCATTGTTTTGTTGCCAACTTTCTTGCGAAAGACGAGTGCCGAAATCAACACAACCATGGTTGGATATAAAAACAGGATCAGGCGCTCCAGGCCCGCGCTGATGAATTGCAATCCAAGAAAATCCAGAAAGCTGGCGAGGTAATACCCAATAAAGCCGAGCGCGGCGACAGAAACCCAGTCTTTAAACAACAGGCTTTGACCTGCTTGCCGGCTGCCTGCATATAGAGCAGCAACCAGAAAAAATGGTACGGAAAAGGCCATGCGCAATGCCAGCAAGGTAACGGCATCAACCGCATAACCATAAGCCAGTTTGACAAAGATCGCCTTGGCAGAGAACCCGATGGCAGAAATCAGCGCAAGTGAGACACCCGTCAACTGCAAACGGGAGAGAAAATTTCGAATGGGGAAATTGTACATTTGATAAGAAACCAAAAAATCTTGCAGGTCTTATCTGGATACAAGCTCGAGATTAAGACCCGTGCTTGCTAATGAAAATTTAAATAAATCTCGTTAAGCGAAAAAAGCAACGGTCATGGGGCAGACGCCACAGCCATAGTCGCCTGGCGGTGTTATGCATGACGTCATGGAAGCGAGGAAATGGAGGGAAGGTGCTCATGACGTCAATTTTATAAGTTTTTTGAAGTATTTTGCGAATTTAAATAACTGTTTTTCAGCTTGATGTAATGATTCGCCGAATACACGAAGTGGGCGATTTCAACTTCAGTCAGCGCCCGCACCTTTTTTGCCGGGCTACCGAGATAGAGAAAGCCGCTTTGCAGTACTCTGCCCTCCGGCACCAGACTGCCTGCGCCCAGCAAGACATTCTTCTGTACCACGACTTTGTCCATGACGATGCTACCCATACCAATCAGACATTCGTCCTCAATGGTGCAGCCATGCAGGATTACATTATGTCCTACGGTAACATTGTCACCAATAATCATCGGAGAGCCCTCTGGATCCCAGGCCGACTTGTGGCTAACATGCAGCACGGAAAGATCCTGCACATTGCTACCTGCTCCGATACGGATGTAATTGACATCACCGCGTATCACCGCCCCCGGCCAAACGGACGTGTGGTCGCCCAGAACCACGTCGCCTATTACCGAGGCGCTGTCATGGATGTAAACACCCGTACCGATCTGCGGATAGATGTCCCTGTACGCTGAAGTATTCGTATGCATAAGCCGTAGTATAATCCCGCCATGTCTGAAACATCATCTGTTGGCATTGTTGCTGCGCAAACAGCCCACTTTTCCGAGCCTCTCCAACTGAAAAGCGGCGAGGTATTAGCTGCGTTCGACCTGACTTACGAAACTTACGGCACCTTGAACGCGGATAAATCGAATGCCGTGCTGGTTTGCCACGCCCTCTCCGGCAATCATCACGTTGCCGGCAAATACACCGAAGCAGACAAATACCCAGGCTGGTGGGACAGTCTGATTGGCCCAGGCCGGCCACTGGATACCAACAAATTCTTTGTCATCGGTCTCAATAATCTCGGCGGCTGTCATGGTAGCAGCGGGCCATCCAGCATCAATCCATTAACAGGTAAGCCCTGGGGGGCCGATTTTCCAATAGTGACGGTAGAGGACTGGGTAAAGTCGCAGGCCAGGCTGGCCGATTATCTGGGCATAGAACAGCTGGCCGCAGTGGTAGGCGGCAGCCTGGGCGGCATGCAGGCCATGCAATGGGCATTGAGCTACCCTGACCGTGTGCGCCATGCGCTGGTCATTGCCTCGGCACCCAACCTGACCGCGCAGAACATGGCTTTCAACGAAGTCGCGCGCCAAGCCATCATGACCGATCCCGAGTTTTATGACGGCCACTATTACGAACACGGCGCGGTGCCACGGCGCGGGCTCCGCATCGCCCGCATGCTGGGGCACATCACCTACCTTTCCGACGATGCAATGGGCGCCAAATTTGGCCGCAAATTGCGTGATGGCCAGATCAAATACAGCTTTGACGTGGAATTCGAAATGGAATCCTATCTACGCTATCAAGGTGACAAATTCGCTGGTGAATTTGATGCCAATACCTATCTGCGCATGACCCGGGCGCTGGATTATTTCGACCCGGCACTGACACATGGTGGTGACCTTTCTGCTGCATTGGGAAAGGCAAAAGCCGAGTTCCTCGTTGTCTCTTTCACCAGCGACTGGCGCTTTTCGCCCGCCCGCTCGCGCGAAATCGTCAAGGCATTGCTGGATAATGAGCTGTCAGTCAGCTACGCAGAAGTCACCGCAGCCCACGGCCACGATGCATTCCTCATGCCAGACCCGCATTATCACAATATTCTGCGTAGTTATTTGCAGCGCATCGAGACAGGAGACTCGCAATGAGCGACGCCCCTAAATTAGCTAATAACGCAGAATTTAGGCAAGACTTTGCAATTATTGCAAATTGGCTGAAATTCGGCTGCAAGGCGCTCGATCTCGGTTGTGGTGATGGCGAACTGCTGCAATTCCTGCGCGACTCAATGGAGGTACGTGGTTATGGCGTGGAAAAGGACGATAAGAAATGGCTGGGCTGTATGCGTAACGGCATCAATGTCATTCAGATGGATCTGGAGGCAGGCCTTTCCGGCTTTGAGGCACAATCCTTTGATGTTGTGATTCTGTCGCAAACACTGCAGGCCATGCACAACACTGAAAATATCGTGCGGGAGATGTTGCGGGTTGGACACGAGGCTATTGTCACTTTCCCGAATTTCGGCTACTGGCGCAACCGTATACAATCCCTGCAGGGTCGTATGCCGGTCTCAGAAGAATTGCCTTATCAATGGTATGACACGCCCAATGTGCACCTTTGCACTATCAATGACTTTGATCAGTTCTGCGTAAGTCACAACATCCATATCAAAGAACGGCTAGTGCTGACCAATGGTGAGCGCATCCACTTCATGCCAAATCTGCTTGGCAGCTTGGCGATGTACCGGCTGGAAAAGAACTAATCTTTTCGTTTTTCTCCTAGAGCAGGCTGAACAAGCCTGCCAGACCAAAACCCGCAATAGCCAAACCACTCAGACGCCTGAACCAGAGGTTCTGCAATAACGATTTCAGCCGTACCGCAGCCATGCCCATGGCCAGCAGCGTCGGTAGCGTTCCCAAGCCAAACGCCAGCATCAGCAGGCCGCCCTGCAGAGGATTGGCCGTAGCTATCGCAGCCACCAGCACGCTATAGACCAGCCCACATGGCAACCAGCCCCAGAGCGTGCCGAGCAGCAGGGATTGCGCAATCGTCCTGGCCGGCAGCAATCGCCTGGAGTAAGGCTGTATATGCTGCCAGAGCTTGCCACCCACCGCTTCCAGTCTGGTCAGTACGCGCCAGATACCGGCCAGGTAGAGGCCCAGCAATACCAGCATCAGACTGGCCAGCGCATACAGCACCTTTTCAATCGGCAGCACCTGCTCGAGGAAAAAACTGGAAGCGCCAATCCCGCCAGCCACCACGCCCGCCAACGTATAACTGCCTATGCGACCGAGGTTGTAACTGAGCAGAAATGGCCACTTCGGCTTGCTGCCGGGCAGCGTCATGGTCACGGCGCCGACAATACCGCCGCACATGCCAACACAGTGGCCGCCACCAAGCAAACCGACCAAAAAAGCTGCGGTTAACGAAAGCTCAAGCACGGCCCATGTTCTCGACAGTGCGGCGCATGGCAAACAGCAGCCACAAGCCCGGCAGAGCCATCAGGAAGGTAAAGCCAAAGAAGGTGGTCCAGCCGATGGCTTCCACCATATAGCCGGATGCGGGACCGACATACACCCGGCCGACTGCGGCCAACGCGGAGAGCAAGGCAAACTGGCTGGCAGTGAAGCGCTTGTCGCACATCGACATCAGCAATGCAACAAACGCTGCCGTACCCATACCGCCAGCGAGATTTTCAAAACCGACCGCCAGCACCATGACCGCATAATCCTTGCCGATGGAAGCTAGCCACATGAAGGTGAGATTGGAGATGGCCTGCAGGATACCGAACAGCAGCAAGGACCTGAACAGACCCAACCGGGCCATGAGCACTCCGCCGAAGACCACGCCTATCAGCGTGGCTATCAGCCCCATGCCTTTGTTAATGGCGCCGACTTCGGTAGGTGTGAACTCGACACCACGTATCAGAAAAGCGGTCGTCAACGAGCCGGCAAAGGCATCACCAAGCTTATAAAGCACTATCAGAAGCAAAAGCCCCCAGGCCCCGTGTCTGGAAAAAAATTCGCGCAATGGCTCAATCACCGCCTCGGTCAGGGTCTTTGGTGGCTTGACTTCAACTTCCGGCTCAGGCCCGAACAGGGTAACACCAATCGCTGCAACCATCAGCGCCGCCATCAGCCAGTAGGTATTCTGCCAGCCAATCCGATCAGAAAGTATCAGCGCCAGCGCGCCAGACACCAGCATCGCCAGTCGGTATCCCAGCACCGACACTGCTGCACCGATACCACGTTCTGCTGGCCGCAACACATCCGCGCGGTAGGCATCGAATACTACATCCTGCGATGCAGAAATGAACGCCACCATGAGCGCCAGCGCCGCCAAGGCCCAGGGCATGGTAGCCGGATTCAGAGAACCCATGACGGCGATACCAACGCCCAGCAGCGCTTGCATCGCGGCAATCCAGCCACGGCGGCGACCTAGAAAAGGCGGCACAAAACGATCCATAAACGGCGCCCAAAGAAATTTCCAGGTATACGGAATACCAACCAGCGTAAAAATGCCTATGGTCGCCAAATCGACGCCTGAGACCGTCATCCACGCTTGCAATGTACCACTGGTCAGCGCCAGCGGCAGGCCGGATGAAAACCCGAGCAGACAGACCACCGCCACGCGGCGACTACGAAATATTTCCAGATAGGCATTCATCTAATTATTCTTGAATAGTTAAGCAGCAAACAAATTGCTGATCGGATTATAAGCGCGTCACGGCCATGAACATAGTGACGACCATAGCCGCTAACAGTGTAAGGGATACATGAAGATTTCGACCAACTAAAACCAAAGAGGATGACACCATGAAATGGCAACGATGGATTGCCCTGACTTTCATTAGCAAGTATGCATTTGCAGGGATTCAGCACCTGGCGGCATGTTGCCGCCATACGCGCATCAAGCCTGATCCATACCCCACAATTCATGCTGAATGGATCAGTTTTCAAGCGTAGTTTGCAAGACCGGCGTTTGCAAATTGCACTCGTATAAAAAAACGTCCGACGGCAAAAGCACAAATGGGCCTGAGTTTCTCGTCCATCGACATCAACCTATACGAAAACCAGCTTAAGCCAGTAATACTGGCGGAAGAGAGGCAGGGTAAAGAACCATCGCATGATTATGTCGTAGGTGGCTGATTGGCCCTTTCAGTCTCAACAAGGACACGCCGCCTGGGCGACAGCACGTGTTTATCCCCGCCGGTTGGCAATGTCGCAACACCGAGGAAACAATTCAGGCCATCTCAATGAAAATGTCTAGTTAAAATAGCGCGACTGAGTTAGATTTATACGCATCGACCTCACCTTGTCTGCGCCATGCAAACTATAGAAATCAAATCATTGAATGCTCATAGTTTCGAAGTCCGGGTCCGGGCTGGCAATAGCACAACGCATTTTGTCACCGTCACACCGGAATATGCCAAAAAACTCACTGGTCAACAACTGCCGTCGGAAGCCCTCATCAGCAAATCCTTCGAATTTTTGCTGGCACGCGAATCCAATACCAGCATTCTGCGCAGTTTTGATCTCTCGGTAATCGCCCGCTATTTCCCCGAATATGAAGGTGAAATTGCCGGCATGATGCAGAACCGGTCTTAAATATCTCTCTCGTAATCCACGATCAGCGGCGCATGGTCGCTGAATCTCTCATGCTTGTAGATTGAGGTTGATTTTGCCTTGGCTGCAATATCCGGTGTTGCAATCTGATAGTCAATGCGCCAGCCGACATTCTTTGCCCAAGCCTGACCCCGATTACTCCACCAGGTATAGCTTTCGTCGGTGGCCTCCGGATGCAGCATCCTGTAGACATCACACCAGCCAACGCGGTCGAACAGATCACTCATCCAGGCGCGCTCCTCGGGCAGAAAACCCGAGTTCTTCTTATTACCTTTCCAGTTTTTCAGATCTACTTCCCTGTGCGCGATATTCCAGTCACCACAAACAATGACCTCACGCCCGGAAGCTTTCAGCAATTCCAGATACGGCATAAAACGCGCCATGACGCTGAATTTGAAGGATTGTCGCTCCTCACCGCTGGAGCCGGATGGTAAATAAAGCGAAATTACGGAAAGATTACCGAATCTAGCCTCGATATAGCGCCCTTCAGCATCGATATCGTCAATACCCAGGCCTTCGATAATCGCATCCGGCTGCTTTTTGCTGTAGATACCGACGCCGCTATAGCCTTTTTTCTCGGCATAGTGAAAGTAGCCATAAAGATTGTCCGGCTGCAGCATTTCACGCGTCATATCCGCCGCTTGCGCTTTGATTTCCTGCATGCAGACAACATCCGCATCCTGCTTCGCCAGCCAATGATAAAAGCCTTTGTTGCAGGCAGACCGTATGCCATTAAGGTTTACAGATATAATTCTCATGCCCATTCCCTTTTTTATTGGTTCTTATTAACAATGTCAGACACCACGCAGGATTTTATCCGTTTCGCCATTGACAAGCAGGTTTTACGTTTCGGCGAATTCAAAACCAAAGCTGGGCGCCTGAGCCCCTATTTTTTTAACGCCGGCCTGTTCAATGATGGCGAAAGCCTGATGAAGCTGGGTGAGTTCTATGCCGCCAGCCTACTCAAATGCGGCATTCAGTTCGACATGCTGTTCGGTCCGGCCTACAAAGGCATCACCCTGGCCGCCAGCATTGCTATTGCACTCGCCCACCAGGGCCGCAACGTACCTTATGCCTATAACCGCAAGGAAACCAAGGATCATGGCGAAGGCGGCAATATCGTCGGCGCGCCTCTGCAAGGCCGCGTATTGATCGTTGACGATGTCATCTCTGCCGGCACCTCGGTGCGCGAATCGGTAGAGATCATTGAAGCAGCCGGTGCGACGCCGGCAGGTGTCGCCATTGCCATCGATCGGCAGGAACGCGGTCTCGGGCAATTGTCAGCCGTCCAGGAAGTCGAACGTCAGAGCGGCTTGCCTGTGTGCAGCATAGCTAACCTGGACGGACTGATTAAATACTTGCAGAATCAAACAGATATGGCGCAAAATCTAGACGCGATAGAAAATTATCGCTTGCAATACGGCAGCAGTTCTTAACCGCATCCAGGGGCATTTATGCAGGCATCGTATTTTACAGCTGTAAACATGTCGCAGATTATGATCCTATCATTGCTGCTGAGTGTATCTGCGCTTGCCGACGGCGGGAGAATACACAAATGGGTGGACGACAAAGGTGTCACCCATTATGGCGACAAAATGCCAGCAAAAGACCTTCACCGCGACAATAGCGTACTCAATAATCAAGGCGTCGTCATCAAACGTAATCAAGTCAGCACCCAGAGTCAGGAAGTCGACCAGGAGGTCTTTGAACAGAAGCGACGTGACCGCGCATTACGCGCCTCTTACACGACAGAAGACGAAATCGATCTGGCCCGTGACCGCAGCCTGCAGATGGATGAAGTCGCATTACAGGCACTGGAACAGCGCAAAGTTGGCGCGGTGAAGCGATTGGAAAACAGCCAGAAAAGCGCCGATGGCTTTGTGCAAAGACAGAAGCCCGTACCGGAAGACTTGAGCAAAGAACTGGAAGACATCAAGGCTGAGATAGACCGAATCGACCAGCAGATCGGCGAGCGTAAATCCAGCATGGACATTACCCACAAACGCTTCAGCGAAGACAAGCAACGCTTCATCGAACTCAAGGCCGAGCAGAGCAGGGCAAACTGACAGCCACCCTCAAGCGGCTTGAACGCTTATCGAACTTGGCGCGTCAGCTTCGCTTCTAAGCCAGCTTCTTCTTCAGTATCTCGTTGACCTGCGCCGGATTAGCCTTGCCCTTGCTCGCCTTCATGCATTGTCCAACCAGCGCGTTGAAGGCTTTGTCCTTGCCCGCCTTGAATTCTTCCACCATGGCTGAATTGGCTGCCAGCACTTCATCAATGATGGCCTCAATTGCGCCAGAGTCAGTAACCTGCTTCAGGCCTTTTTTCTCGATAATGACATCCGCATCGCCTTCACCATTCCACATGGCATCGAACACTTCACGCGCGATCTTGTTGGAGATGGTGTTGTCAGCGATGCGCTTTAGCAGACCCGCCAACTGTGCTGACGACACAGGTGAGGCACTGATGTGCCTATCCTCTTCATTGAGCTTGGCCGCAACACTGCCCATGACCCAGTTGGCGGCCAGTTTGGGTTCGCCACCAAAAGCCTGCACGGTCGCTTCGAAATAATCGGCCATCGCTTTGGAGGATGTCAGCGTGTCTGCATCATAAGAGGATAGTTGGTACGCACTGACAAAGCGCGCAATCATGGTTTGCGGCAGCTCCGGCATCTCTGCCTGGACTGCAGACTTGTCAGCCTCGGTAATTTCCAGTGGCAACAGATCCGGGTCAGGGAAGTAGCGGTAATCATTCGCTTCTTCCTTACTGCGCATGGAGCGGGTTTCGCCAGTATCCGGGTTGAACAGCACGGTAGCCTGCTCGATTTTGCCACCGTCTTCCAGCGTCTCAATCTGCCAGCGAGTTTCATACTCGATCGCCTGCTGCATGAACCTGAAGGAGTTGAGGTTCTTGATCTCGCGGCGCGTACCAAGCTTGTCAGAACCTTTAGGTCGTACTGAAACATTGACATCACAGCGGAAACTGCCCTCCTGCATGTTGCCGTCGCAGATGCCGATCCACTGCACAAGTTCGTGCAGCTTTTTGGCATATGCCACGGCTTCTGCGGCAGACCGCATGTCCGGTTCAGTCACGATCTCCAGCAACGGGGTGCCGGCACGATTAAGATCAATACCAGACATGCCTTCAGTCGCACCATGTAGCGACTTGCCGGCATCTTCTTCCAGATGCGCACGAGTGATGCGGATGGTCTTTTCCGTATCGCCAAGCTGTATAATCAGTGAGCCCTTACCGACTACGGGCAGCTCGTACTGGCTGATCTGATAGCCCTTGGGCAGGTCGGGGTAAAAGTAATTCTTGCGCGCAAATACCGAACGTGGCGCTATCTCCGCATTCACTGCCAGGCCGAATTTAATCGCGCACCTGACCGCTTCTTTGTTCAGCACCGGCAATACGCCGGGTAGGGCGATACTTACTTCACAGGCCTGAGTGTTTGGCTCGGCACCGTAAGTGGTCGATGCTCCGGAAAAAATCTTCGATTTTGTTCTGAGCTGGGTATGCGTTTCCAGCCCAATGACGACTTCCCATTCCATTACGCAATTCCTTCCGGCATGCGGGTATGCCAATCTGTTACTTGTTGATAGGCATGACCGGCATTCAGCATGCGTGCTTCATCAAAATAATTGCCGATCACCTGCAAGCCGACCGGCAGGAGCTTGCCATCCACTTGAGCGAAACCGGCTGGGATACTCATGCCGGGCAAGCCTGCCAGATTGACGGCAATCGTATAGATATCCTGCAAATACATGGAAACCGGATCGTCGGCCTTCTCGCCGGCTTTGAACGCCGTTGACGGCGCAGTCGGACCGAGGATGATGTCGCACTGCTTGAAGGCCTCTTCAAAATCCTGTGCAATCAGGCGGCGAATCTGCTGGGCCTTGAGGTAATAGGCATCGTAATAACCCGCACTGAGCACATAGGTGCCAATCAGGATGCGACGCTTGACTTCGGCGCCGAAGCCTTCGGCGCGCGTCTTGCAATACATGTCCATCAGGTCGGTGTATTCAGCCGCACGGTGGCCGTAGCGCACGCCGTCATAACGTGACAGGTTGCTGGAGGCCTCGGCTGGCGCCAGCACGTAATACACCGGGATCGAGAGTTTGGTGTTGGGCAGGCTGATGTCGACGATCTCCGCCCCCAGCTTGCGATATTGCTCGATTGCCTGCTGTACGACCTTGGCGACAGCAGCATCCAGGCCCTCAGCGAAATATTCCCGGGGCAGCCCCACTTTCAAACCGGCCAAGGGCTGATCCTTGGCTTCATAGTTCGCCAGATCCCGGGTGTAATCTTCCTTGTCGCGCTGCAGGCTGGTGGAATCACGTTCATCAAAACCGGTCATGACATTCAGCATCAGCGCCATGTCCTCACAAGACTTGGCCATAGGCCCGGCCTGATCCAGCGACGAAGCGAAGGCGATCATGCCGTAGCGGGAAACCAGGCCATAAGTCGGTTTCAAACCGGAAAAACCGCAAAGCGAAGCTGGTTGGCGAATAGAACCGCCGGTGTCAGTGCCGGTTGCCGCCGCACACAAACGTGCGGCTACTGCTGCAGCGCTGCCGCCGGAACTGCCTCCGGGCACACGGCTTCGATCCCACGGGTTTTTCACACCGCCAAAATAAGAGGTTTCATTGGACGAGCCCATGGCGAACTCATCCATATTGGTCTTGCCCAGATTGACCGCACCGGCTGCATCAAAGCGCTCGATGACGCCCGCATCGTAAGGACCGGTAAAATTCTCCAGCATCCTGGAACCGCAAGTGGTTTTCCAGCCTTTGGCAACAAAAATATCCTTTTGCGCGACGGGGATACCGGTCAGCGCTTCGGCCTTGCCCTGCGCGATACGCTGGTCAGCCGCAGCGGCCTGTGCCAGCGATTTTTCGGCATCCACCGTGATGTAAGCGTTGAGTTCGGCGTTGTACTGCGCGATGCGGTCAAGAAACGCTTGCGTCATCTCGACACTGGAAATCTGTTTGCTGGCAAGCATCGTCCCCAGCTGTTTAAGGCTACTGTTAATCATAATTCAGGGGCTATTCGATGACTTTAGGGACGAGATACAGACCGTTCTCGGTGGCTGGCGCGATCTTCTGGAATTCTTCACGCTGGTTGGTTTTGGTGACGATATCCTCGCGCAGGCGCTGGGTGACGTCCTGCGAATGCGACATGGGCACAATGCCGTGGGTGTCGACAGCCTGCATCTGCTCAATCAAACCCAGAATGCCGGACAGTTTCTGCAGCGTTTCCCCGGCTTCTGTATCACTGATTTCGATACGTGCCAGATGCGCGATACGCTTAACATCAGTGGTGCTTAATGACATGACTGCACCCCGCTGAATAGTTTCAATCTCAATTCCATTGGTAATTTCATTTGAATCTTAATTTTCAATACGATATCGGGTATTATAGCTCGATTTATTGCGCTTCTTAAGCATCACGCTTGTTTATAGCTTGGCGTAAAACAAAAGCAACCAACTGCAGGCACGGGAAACAAAACAATGTTCGGCATTTTAAACAGTTACTTTTCAAATGATCTAGCCATCGACCTTGGCACTGCCAATACCCTGATTTATGTTCGCGGCAAAGGCGTCGTGCTGGACGAGCCTTCGGTGGTCGCCATCCGTCAGGAAGGCGGACCGGCCGGAAAAAAAACCATACTGGCCGTAGGTCTGGAAGCCAAGCGCATGCTGGGCCGCGCACCTTCCAATATCACTGCCATCCGCCCGATGAAAGACGGTGTGATCGCTGACTTTACCGTCACCGAGCAAATGCTCAAGTACTTCATCCGCCGCATACATGAATCCCGTTTGTTTTCGCCTAATCCGCGCATCATCATCTGCGTCCCCGTTGGCTCCACCCAGGTCGAGCGCCGCGCGATTCGCGAATCAGCCATCGGTGCCGGCGCCAGACAGGTCTACCTGATCGAGGAGCCGATGGCTGCTGCCATCGGTGCCGATATGCCAGTAGCAGACGCAACCGGTTCCATGGTGGTCGATATCGGCGGCGGCACCACCGAAGTCGGCGTCATCTCTCTGGGCGGTATCGTTTACGCCAAATCCGAGCGTGTTGGTGGCGACAAGTTCGACCAGGCCATCATTGACTATATCCGCCGCAACTACGGCATGCAGATTTCCGAACCGACGGCCGAGCTGATCAAGAAAAAAATCGGCTCCGCCTTCCCCGGTTCTGAAGTACTGGAAATGGAAGTTACCGGCCGCAACCTGGCAGAAGGCTTGCCACGCAAGTTCACGATTTCCAGCAACGAAATTCTCGAAGCACTGACCGAACCATTGAACGCCATCGTCGGCGCAGTAAAATCCGCACTGGAACAGACTCCACCGGAACTCGGTGCCGACATCGCCGAAAAGGGCATGGTGCTGACTGGCGGTGGCGCATTACTACGCGACTTGGATCGTCTGTTGGTAGAAGAAACCGGCTTGCCGGTGATTGTTGCCGAAGATCCGCTGACCTGCGTTGCCCGCGGCTGCGGACGCGCACTGGAAGAAATGGACAAACTGGGCAATGTATTTGCCAGCGAATAATCACCCATATCATTTTTTAATACAACCATCGGGCCGCTATCGCTTCAGGCGGCCTGTTTTTTTCTGAAGGCAATCAGGCACCATGCCTCGCGCTCTGGAACCCCAACAAGCACCATTGTTTTTTGTTCGCGGCCCCAGCGCCTTTGCGCGGCTGGTGCTCGTCTCGGCTCTTTCTCTGGCACTGATCGCCACAGATTCCCGCCTGAATTATCTGTCCGAAGTGCGTCAAGCTTTCATCGCCTTGATCCACCCGCTGCAAGTCATTGCAAACGCGCCGTTCAATCTGTACCACTCAACGGCTGAATACCTCACCGCACATACCACTCTGGTCGAAAACAATCAGAACCTGAATCGGCAGGCACTGACTGACGGCGCAAAACTGCAGAGACTGAATGAGCTCGAAGTAGAAAACGAACACTTGCGCAGCCTGTTGGGTGCATCCCAGACCATTGCACAACCGGCCCGCCTGGCAGAAATTCTGCACATGGGGCGCGATCCATTTTCGCAAAAAATGGTAGTCAATCTGGGCTCCAGACAAAACATCGAGCCAGGTCAGGCCGTGGTGGATGGTGATGGCGTCATAGGCCAGGTCACACGCGTATACCCTTTCTCCAGCGAGGTAACGCTGATCACCAACAAGGAACTCTCCATTCCAGTGCAGATTGAAAGAAACGGCCTGCGCGCCATCGCTTTTGGTGCCGGCGTCGACAATGTGCTGGACTTGCCTTATTTGCCGGTAAATGTAGATATCCAGAAAGGCGACCGGCTGATTACCTCCGGCATCGATGGCGTCTACCCGGTAGGACTGGCCGTGGCCGAAGTGATCAACATCGAGCGTAACCCGAACTCCACCTTTGCCGTCATTACATCCAAACCATTAGCCGGCATAAAAAATCACCGGCAAGTGCTGCTGATCAGCCTGCCTAAAATCGAGCCAGCCATGGGTACGGTCATCAAAAAAGCCGACAGTACAGCCGCCGCCGGGAAAGGCAAGCCAGCCTCGCCGGAAAAAACACCAACGCCTGGCGCAGGTCAGAATGCAAGCCGTTAGTCTTAAACATGTCTATTTTTCCATGTTGCTGGCACTTATCTGCCAGTTGCTTCCATGGGATGGTTTTGGCCTGCTGATTCGCCCCGATTTTCTGCTGCTGGTGACCGTTTACTGGCTCTTGCGTGCGCCGCATCTTTGCAACATCGGTACCGCCTGGTTTGCCGGCCTGCTGATAGACCTGATCAGCGGCGGACTGTTTGGCCAGCACGCCCTGGCCTATGCCCTGACTGCATTCCTAGCTGTCAGTTACCAGCGCAGGCTGGCATTGTTCAATATCTGGCAGCAATCCGCCTATGTGTTCGCGCTACTTCTACTGACGCAGACGACTGTCATGCTGTTCAAGCTGTTTGGCGGGAGCGAAGTGCCCGGCTGGAATTATTATCTACCCAGCATCAGCGGTATGCTTCTCTGGCAGATTGTCATTTTCTCGCATATCGGCATTGAAGCGCCGCCACATAAAAGTTAAGGGTCGACTGGCGCTGCATGAGACACCGTTCCGAACTGAAAAATTACCGGCAGGAAAGCTATTACTTCCGTATTCGTCTGGCTGTTGCTGCTGTTTTTGTCCTGCTCTGTTTTGGCATCCTGGCCTCACGCATGTTTTATCTGCAGATGGCCAAGCATGAGCACTATCACACACTGGCAGAGAGCAACCGCATCTCGCTGGTCCCCATCGTACCCAACCGCGGCCTGATACTCGACAAGAACGGCGTAGTACTGGCTCATAACTTCTTTGTCTACACACTGGAAATCACCCCTGCCAGAGTCGAAAACGTTGAGGAAACCATCAACCAGATTAGTGAACTGGTTGAGGTAAGTTCACTGGACCGCAAGCGCTTCAAAAAGATTCTGTCGGAAAGTCAGGAATTTGAAAGCGTGCCGCTCAGAACCCACCTGAATGAAGAAGAAGCCGCTCGTTTTGCTGTCAATCGCTACAGATTCCCGGGCGTTGAAATCAAATCACGACTTTTTCGTCATTACCCACAAGGAGCTCTTGGCTCGCATCTGGTCGGCTACATTGGCCGTATTAATGACAAAGATCTGATCAACCTGAAGGAATCAGGTGAGCTTTCCAATTACAAGGGTTCGGATCACATAGGCAAAAGCGGGCTCGAGCACTTCTACGAAAGCACCTTGCATGGCAAAACCGGCTTCAACCAGATGGAGACCGATTCCGGCGGTCATGCCGTACGCATACTATCCAGCAATCCGCCAATCCCTGGCAACAATCTGATTCTGTCAGTGGATAGCAAATTACAGAAAATCGCTGAAGATGCCTTCGCTGAACGGCGCGGCGCGTTAGTAGCGATCAAACCTCAGACCGGTGAGGTACTCGCATACGTCAGCATGCCGACGTTCGATTCCAATCTGTTCGTTGGCGGCATTGATACCGAAAACTGGAAAGCACTCAATGAATCGCTGGACAGGCCGTTAATCAACCGCCCCTTGCGCGGCATTTATCCGCCCGGCTCCACATTCAAGCCGTTCATCGCGCTGGCAGGGCTGGAAGCGGGAAAACGTATACCACCGTTCAGTATCAATGATCCGGGGTTCTTCACACTGCCTGGCAACAGCCATCGCTACCGTGACTGGAAGCCGCAAGGCCACGGGGTCGTAGATATGCGCAAAGCCATCACCATCTCCTGCGACACATTTTTCTATGGCCTGGCGCATGAAATGGGCATCCAGGCGATGACAGACTTCGTTCGTCATTTCGGTTTCGGCCAAAGAACCGGCATCGACATCAGCGGCGAACTTGAAGGATTGCTGCCGACGCCGGAATGGAAGAAGCGGCGCTGGAACCAACCCTGGTATCCGGGAGAAACCGTCATTTTCGGTATCGGCCAGGGCTATATGCTGGCAACCCCCATGCAACTGGCTCATGCAACTGCAATCTTTGCCAACAACGGCGTAGCCATGAAGCCGCACCTCGTTACTGGTATCCAGGATGCGCTTACAGGTGCCATCCGTCCTATCGAACTGGTAACGAAGGATAAAATCCATCTCCAGCCGGAGAATGTAGAGATCGTCAGAAAAGGCATGGAAGACGTGACGCTACCTGGCGGAACGGCAGTGGCAGTAGGTGCCGGCGCACCTTATACGGTTGCCGCAAAGACCGGTACTGCACAGGTCGTGGGCATCAAACAAGGTGAAAAATATGATGCCAGCAAACTTGATGAACGCCATCGCGACCATGCCCTGTTCATTGCCTATGCGCCAGCCGATGACCCGCAGATTGCGCTGGCGATCATTGTTGAAAATGGTGGCAGTGGCGGCTCTGTTGGCGGCCCGATAGCGCGCAAGGTCATGGATTATTATTTGTTGGGCAAGGAGCCTGTCGCGAGCGAACCGGTAACGCCTGTCGCCCTGCCTGAAGCTGCGATTGCTCCGGCAACGACTGAGGAGCATCCACATGATTGATCGTTTATTCAAGCGCTTGTTCAAACATATCGATGGTTTTCTGATGGGTTGTCTTTTTCTGACCCTGTTGCTCGGCTTGTTTGTGCTATTCAGCGCGTCTGGAGAAAACTGGGATCGAATGGGTGCGCAACTGACCAATATTACCGTTGCATTGCTTATCATGTGGGTGGCAGCCAATATCCCGCCGCAACACCTGGAGCGTATTGCGCTACCGCTCTATATTCTGGGTTTACTACTTCTGCTGGGGGTGGCGCTTTTCGGTGAAATTGCCAACGGCGCAAGGCGATGGCTGGATTTGGGGTTCGTCAGAATCCAGCCATCCGAGCTGATGAAAATCGCTGCGCCCATGATGCTGGCCTGGTATTTTGCCAAACGCGAGGAGTCGCTGCATCTGACCGACTATGCGATTGCCGCCATCTTTCTGGTGATTCCGGCTGCCTTTATCCTGAAACAGCCGGATTTGGGCACGACTTTGCTCATTCTCGGTTCCGGGATTTTCGTCATCTATCTGGCAGGATTCAGCTGGAAATTGATTCTGGCTATGGGTGCTGGCGCTGGCGCGTTGGCACCGATCTTCTGGACATTTCTGCACGATTATCAGCGCCGCCGCATTGAAATTCTGTTCGACCCTCACCAGGATCCGCTCGGCTCCGGTTATCACACCATCCAGGCCAGTATCGCCATAGGCTCGGGTGGCCTGGCCGGCAAGGGTTGGCTCAACGGCACCCAGTCGCAACTGGACTTCATTCCAGAGCGCACCACCGACTTCATTCTGGCGGTTTTTGGTGAGGAATTCGGCTTGCTCGGAAACCTTTTGCTGTTGCTGCTGTTCACACTCATCATTGGGCGTGGGCTGGTAATTGCAGCCCAGGCACAGAATACTTTCTGCCGCCTGCTGGCCGGCAGTATTACGCTGACCTTCTTCACTTACGCTTTCGTTAACATCGGCATGGTCAGTGGCATATTGCCGGTAGTTGGGGTACCGTTGCCGCTTATCAGCTATGGCGGCACTTCACTGGTGACACTGCTGTTAGGTTTCGGTATTTTAATGAGCATACAAACCCATAAAAAACTGATGGCGACATGATAAAAATTACCCGTATCCTGGCAATTGGTTTTTTAACTCTGCTGATATCTGCCTGCGGCAGCCCGACGGTCAGGCCTGATTCAGCAAAGACCGACCGTAGCGGCCAAGCAACGGCAAGTGAAAAATCAACCAAAGGTGGCGGTTACTATCTGGATGATGGCCCCGGTGAAATCTCCCTGGCCGAGCTGGAACGCATACCCGATGCAGTTCCACGCACAGAGCCGGTGCGGACAGCCAACAGCCGTCCTTACAAGGCGCTAGGACAGTCATATATACCGATGAAGGAGTTCCGGCCTTACAAACAACGCGGCGTCGCCTCCTGGTATGGCAAGCGCTATCACGGCAGCCAGACTGCCAGCGGCGAGCCCTACGATATGTATGCCATGACCGCCGCACATACCACCTTGCCGATTCCCAGCTATGTGCGAGTGACCAATCCGGAGAACGGCCGCTCGGTCATCGTTCGCATCAATGACCGCGGGCCTTTTCTGCATGACCGCCTGATTGACCTCTCCTATGTCGCCGCATACAAGTTGGGGATCGTACAAAAAGGCAGTGGTGTGGTGGATATTGAATGGATAGATACCAGCCCCGAAACTACCACCAGAAACGCACCCCAGCCAACCAATAACTCAACGGCTGGCAGTGCTGGCATTTATGTACAGGTTGGTGCCTTCAAGTCGCAGGAGAATGCAGACCGCTTGCGCGAAAACCTGCAGACCCAGAATCTGGCAACTGCCGCTGATGGAAGAAATGTGCCGATTCAGAGCTGGTATAATGAAGACACTTACCGCGTCCGGCTCGGGCCTTACATGAACCGTTCTGAGGCAGATCAGGCTGCCAGCAGAATCAATCAGGTTATTGGCACCAATGCCATCGTTGTTTTCCAAAACTAATCCGTTTAAAGACTTGAACATGCCCACATTAAAATCACTCCTAGTCTCAGCTTCATTGCTCATTACGCCTTTCTTCGCTTTCGCCAATGACATTCCGCCACCACCCAGCATGGCCGTGAAGTCCTATGTGCTACTCGATGTGAACAGCAATGACTTCATCGCCGAAAATGAAGCCAACACAAGAGTGGAACCGGCATCGCTGACCAAGGTCATGACTGCCTATCTGGTATTCAAGGCTCTGGAGCAAGGCCACCTCAAAGCTGACCAGGTCGTCCCGGTAAGTACCTATGCCTGGAAGGCAGAAGGCTCAAGAATGTTCATCGAACCCAACCGCCCGGTAACTGTTGAAGAGCTGATCCATGGGGTGATTATCCAGTCCGGTAACGATGCTTCGATCGCCCTGGCAGAAGCTGTGGCTGGTTCCGAAGAAGTATTTGCTCAGCTCATGAATCAGGAAGCCAAGCGCATCGGCATGAATAATAGCAATTTCACGAATTCCACTGGTTTGCCGGACCCCGACCATTACACGACAGCGCACGACCTTGCCCTGCTGGCGGCCGCGCTGATCCGCGACTTTCCCGAACAGTACAAGCGCCTCTATTCGGTGAAGGAATACACCTACAACAGCATCACTCAGCCGAATCGTAATCTGCTGTTATGGCGAGATCCCTACGTTGACGGCATCAAAACCGGCCACACAAAAGCTGCCGGGTATTGCCTGATGACTTCAGCCAAGCGTGAAGACACCCGCCTCATCTCCGTCGTACTCGGTGCCACTTCGGAAAACGCCCGTGCAACAGAAAGTCAGAAACTGCTGAATTACGGCTTCCAGTTCTACGAATCCCATCTGGTCTACAAGGCTGGCAGCGCCATCAATCAGCTCAAGGTATGGAAGGGCAAGGACAACCTGCTGGCAGCTACCGTGGCTGAAGATCTGTACATCACCTTGCCCAAGGGTGAATACAGCCGCGTGAAAGCCACACTGACCAGCCAGCAACCGCTGATTGCGCCGATCAATGCCGGGCAGGAAGTCGGCACCATTGAATTCACACTGGATGGCAAGATCATCGATACGCAAAAACTGGTAGCCAGCAAGAGTGTATCGATTGCCGGCTTCTTTGGCCGGCTGTGGGACACCATCAGGTTGTGGTTTGTGTAAGACTTTAGCGAGCCGGGTTTGAGCGATATCGTCTATCTCAACGGTCAGTTTCTTCCACTGGAAGAAGCCCGTGTGCCGGTCCTGGATCGTGGCTTCATTTTCGGCGATGGGGTCTATGAAGTTATCCCGGTCTATTCCCGCCGCCCGTTCAGGCTGCGCGAGCATCTGAACCGATTGCAGCAGAGTTTGACAGGGCTGCGGCTGGATAATCCGTATACGCTAAATGAATGGGAAGCACTGATCACCGACCTGATTGCACGCAACCGCTTGCATGACCAATCCGTCTACTTGCAGGTGACGCGCGGCGCGGCACCGCGTGACCAGGCTTTCCCCAAACATGCCATACCCACCATTTTTCTGATGTGCATGGAGCTGGTGACGCCACCAGCCGAACAGGTAGCACACGGCGCTGCCGCCATCAGTGCAAACGACATACGCTGGGATCGCTGCGACCTTAAAGTAATCTCCCTTTTACCGAATGTATTGCTGCGCCAGGTGTCAGCCGATGCCGGCGCTGCCGAGACCATCATGTTCCGCGATGGCATCCTGACCGAGGGGTCTGCCAGCAATATTTTTGCTGTAGAACATGGCGTCATCCTGACACCGCCGAAAGACAACCACGTGCTGCCTGGCATCACCTACGACGTGGTACTGGAACTGGCAGCCGCCAACGGCATCGCGGTGGAACTGGGTTATTTTGAAGAAGCCCGTATTCGCCGTGCCGATGAACTTTGGTGCACCTCTTCCACCAAGGAAATCCTCGCGATTGTCGAGCTGGACGGTCAAGCGATTGGAAATGGCAAACCTGGCCCCATATATCGTCGCATGTACCAATATTATCAAGCATACAAGAACGAGGTCATGCGTCATGGCTGAGCAGGAAACGCTGGTCGAGTTCCCTTGCGATTTCTCCATCAAGGTCATGGGCGAGATGCGCGAAGAATTCACCCAAACCATCATTGAGGTCATCCAGACCCACGCTTCAGGTTTCGATACCGGCAAAGTCGAAATGCGCGCCAGCTCTGCCGGCAAATACCTGAGTCTGACTTGCACCGTCTACGTCACTTCCAAACCACAGCTGGACGATATCTACCGCGCGCTGACCTCGCATCCGCTGGTCAAATTCGTGCTTTGACCGCATGTCGCAACGCCTGACCATACGCCGGCTAGGCCGGACCGACTATGAACCTGTGTGGCATGCCATGCAGGCATTCACCGCCGCCCGCACCGACGACACCACAGATGAACTGTGGATCACCGAACATCAGCCGGTCTATACGCTGGGCCTCAACCGCCGCGATGTACGTCTCCCCGTACGCAACGACATCCAGCTGATGCTGGTCGATCGCGGCGGCAAGATCACCTACCACGGGCCGGGTCAGGTCGTCATTTATCTGCTGCTCGATCTCGGCCGCAAAGGCCTCAAGGTACGGCAACTGGTCAGCGCCATGGAAAACGCCATCATCGACCTGCTGGCCGCGCACGAGATCAAGGCTAGCGCACTGGCCGATGCCCCCGGCGTCTATGTAGCAGGCCGCAAGATCGCGTCGCTCGGCCTGCGCCTGAAGAAAAACCTTTGCTACCATGGGCTGGCGCTCAATATCGCGATGGACCTGACGCCGTTCGATGGCATCGACCCGTGCGGCTATCGCAGCCTGCAAGTCACGCAACTCGCCGATCTCGGTATCGACATGTCGCTACCGGCAGCAGCTGACGCCCTGCTACTCAACCTGTGCCACGATCTGGCTTATACTGACATTCAATACACCAACGAACCTCCTGCATGAGCGATATCATCGACACCACAGCAAGACGCCCGGCCGCCAAGGTCGCCGGCCTCAAGGAAACCGGCGCCGCCAAGACAGCACGCATCCCGATCAAGATCGTGCCACAACCGGCCATGCGCAAACCGGAATGGATACGCATGAAAGTGCCGGACAGCGCCCGCTTCCAGGAGATCAAACAGATCCTGCGCGACAATAAGCTGCATACGGTTTGCGAGGAAGCCTCCTGCCCCAATATCGGCGAATGCTTCAGCGGTGGCACTGCCACCTTCATGATATTGGGCGATATATGCACGCGGCGCTGTCCATTCTGCGATGTCGCTCATGGCAAGCCCTTGCCGCCGGATGCCAACGAGCCTGAAAATCTCGCGCGCACCATCGCCCAGATGAAGCTCAAATACGTCGTTATCACCAGCGTCGACCGCGACGACCTGCGCGATGGCGGCGCACGGCATTTTGTCGATTGCATCCGCGCTGTACGTGGCCAGTCACCGGAAATCAAGATCGAGATTCTGGTACCGGATTTCCGTGGCCGCATGGACCGTGCCATCGAGATCCTGACCCTGGCCCCCCCCGATATCATGAACCATAATCTGGAGACAGTGCCGCGACTTTACAAGGAAGCCAGACCCGGCTCCGACTATCAGAACTCGCTGAACCTGCTCAAGCTGTTTGCCGAGCAGCACCCGCAAGTGCCGACCAAATCCGGCCTGATGCTGGGCATAGGTGAAACCGACGAGGAAATTCTGCAAGTAATGCAGGATCTGCGCCACCATGGCGTGACCATGCTGACGCTGGGCCAATACCTGCAACCCAGCCCGCACCATCTGTCGGTGAAACGTTTCGTCGAACCGGCGATATTCAAGGAATTTGAGGGGAAAGCGCTGGCCATGGGTTTTACGCATGCCGCCTGCGGGCCCATGGTGCGCTCAAGCTATCACGCTGACCAGCAGGCACACTCGGCTGGAGTTTAGTCGGCGCGGGGGGGGTAATTCGGTGCCCACCCTGAAAGTCTTGCACGCAACGGGATGCATGAGCCACAAAATGCTCAGTTATTCTGGTTTCTATATTTTTGTAGTACTTACCGTGCTCCAGGCATGGACGGCTGTGTGCTACACATGCAAAGTTCCAGCAAGGCATCGGGCGGCATTGGGCGCCCGATAAAATAGCCTTGTACTTCATCACAGCCGGTTGCTCTCAGAAAATTCAGCTGTTCCAGCGTCTCCACCCCTTCAGCAGTCACCGGAATACCCAGTGTTTTTGCCATATTGACGATGACTCTTGCCAGGGATGCGTTCTCGGGGCTAATGGTGATGCTCTTCATGAATGACTGGTCGATTTTTATGCGATCAACCGGAAAGCGGCTGAGGTAACTCAGACTCGAATAACCGGTACCAAAGTCATCCAAGGCAACGTGTATGCCCAATCCGCGTAGCAGTCCCAGCACCAACACCGCATTTTCCATATCAGCCATCAATGCGTTTTCGGTAATTTCCACCTCAAAATCCTGCGGTTCAATGGCATTCTCCTGCAAGGCAGAGAGAATCACTGAAACAAGATTCTTCTGGCGGAATTGACGCGGGGAAACGTTAACGGCAACGCGCAAAGTCCTGCCCAGTTTTTTGCGGAATATGGCCGACTGCGCGCAGGCAGTTTTGATCACCCATTCGCCAATTGGTACGATGAGCCCAGACTCTTCGGCTAACGGAATAAACTCCATTGGCGAGGCAAACACACCTGGCATCCGCTGCCAGCGAATCAATGCTTCAGCACCAACAATCATATTCGTTTCGAGATCGATTTGCGGTTGATAGAAAAGCTCGAATCCTTCCTGCTCTATCGCAATGCGCATCTCATTTTCAAGATTCAGGCGATTGGAAGCTTGCCGCTCCATTTCTGACTTGAAAAACTGAAAATTGTTACGTCCGAGTTTTTTAGCTTGATACATCGACGTATCAGCCTTGCGCATCAGCACAGTAAGGTCTTCACCATCCTGCGGAAATATACAAACGCCGATACTGGCAGTGACATGGAGCCGATGCTCTCCGGCAATAACGGTTGGCTCCAGGGCTTGCATTACTTTCTTGAAGATTTTCTCTGTGTCGTCTGAATGGTCTATATCCGGCAGCAAGAATGCAAACTCATCCCCCCCCATACGCGCAATCGTATCGGAAGCACGCATGCTGCCAATCAGCCGGTTACTGACCTCTTGCAGCAATTGATCACCAATATGATGCCCAAGAGAGTCGTTTACATGCTTGAAATGGTCGACATCAAGCAGGGCGATTGCAATGGTTTGTTTATTACGCCGGGCAGTCTCGATAGCAACCTTGACGCGGTCGTTGAATAACGTGCGGTTCGGCAGTCCTGTCAGCGCATCATGCAGGGCAATGTGGCGGAAATGCTCTTCCGAACGTTTTTGTTCAGTAATATCATATGCCACCCCAGGTAGCCATAGACCTGAAATTCACTATCCCGTAATTCCGTCAAGGAAACGCGTGCGGGAAAACGTGAACCACCTTTACGTATATAGGTCCATTCATGCTCATCATGCATGCCGGCACGGGCCTTGGCCACAAAGACCTCGAAACCCGGCTCGATTTTATAGCCCAGTTCGGCACTCAGCTCCATGGCGCGCGCTTGAATCTCTTCAGGATCATGCAACATGTCCATGGTAAATTTACCCACCAGATCAGTTTCTTCGTACCATAACATCCGCTGCACGGCATTATTCAAGGCAATGATATAACCTTCCTTGTCTGTTGCAATAATCGAATAGGAAACGCTATCAATAATCGCCGACTGGAAACGCTCGGCTTGAATCAAATCACGCTCGGTGCGTTTCTTGTCTGTGATATCTCGTGCCGTAAGCGCAATGCCGTCACCCAGTTTGACCAGTTGACACTCAAGCCACTGCGGCTTCAGTATGAAAGTATCGTCACAGAACTCGTACGCAAGCGGGTGACCGGCTTCAACGACTTCGCAATAACGTTGAAAAGTTTGCTCACTCATGAGCAGGATAAAGTTGCGATAAAGCTCGACGCCAATAAATTCATCATGCTCCCGGCCTACCAGCTTGCAGCCGCGCTGGTTAAGAAACGTGCAGCGAAAATCAGCAATTTCTCCCGCGTCATTCCGCACAGCTTCGAGTAGAAAAAATGCATCCTGGTGACTTTCTGAAGCAGCATTGAATTTAGCCTCGGCCTCGCCAAGTTGTGCTTGCTTGTTGATTATCTGCTTTAAAAGCAACTTGGCCGTCTTGCAGGAAACCACATAAAACAGCAGGCTGAAAAAAATGATCGCAGCGGCAACTTTTAACAAGGTCGCACTTTCCATATGTGCAGGAATATTCAACAGCCAGAATACAACCAGCACTACCCCGAACAGAGCCAGCATGTTCAAAGCCGTTGGTAGCCATATCGACTTTAAAAATCCAACTAAAAATGCAGTATCTCTAATCAATTCACGCTCACTTCATGGTACGTTTTAGAAAAAATATCTCTCATCAATCAAGGACGATCTGTCACATGTGTGCTTTTCAGCCTCACTGACATGACTCAGATTCCCAATTCCTCCACCCAGGACAATGCCGCAATATGGCAATCATTCACCCTGTTCGGGTCGAGGTGCAGGAGATTGGCCAGAGTGATAATGCGTTCATGATCAGCCGCTTCACAAGCTTCTGCTAGTTGCAGAAACGGCCCGTAAACGCCTTCACGGGTCAACAGCGCTTCCGTGATTGAATCCGGCAGCTGAACCTTTTCCAGCACTTTGTTCATAGGCATATCAAGAATGATATCCAACATGGAAAACACGCCGACAATGAATAAATTTTCGAGACTGTGTTTATCAAAATAGCCGCTACCAAGCAGCTCAGTGAGGCGGCCGCGGGTCACTGAAGTTTTCATCAAGGCAGGGGGAGTGGTGTTATCGCCAGCAGTCACCATGAGCAAGGTTAACCAACGATAAAGTTGTTTTCTGCCCAGTATGGATAGTGCGTGGCCAATCGACTGAATCTCGCAGGAAAGTCCGAATCCGACTGAATTGATATATCGCAAAAGCTTGAATGACAATGCGGAATCGCGCTTGAATCCGGTCTCAATCTCTTTATTATCGGCATCATGGCTGACCATATTGATGAGATCAAGCACGCACTCATAAGAGGGGTTGATGACTCTTGCGGAGAGTGTTTCCGGCTTGGCAAAATAAAAGCCCTGGTAAAATTCAATGCCCATTTTCCGGCAAACTTCAAACTGCTCCGAAGTTTCGACTTTTTCTGCCACCAGCCTGGCTGGTAAAGTTTTGTATGACGCGTGGGCTTTTAGCAGGTCTTCCGCGCTGAGTGCCAGCATATCCATCTTGATGTAGTCAGCCAAAGCCAGCAAGGGCTCCATATCCTTTGCATACATCGGGTTATCCAGTGAAATCTGGTAGCCGCGCGAACGTAATTCCTCGCAGCGCTGCAAGACCGCGCCGGTCGCAGGGACTGTTCTCAATAGTTCAAGCACGGTGCGCTTGGGAGGAAGCAATTCAATCAGTTCACCGAGCAACATCTCTTCATTGACGTTGATGAAGGCATATTTATCGCCCAGCAGCCATCGCCCGCCCATATCGCTCAAGGTGTTGACCAGCACTCTGGAACAGGCTTTCAGGTCATCTGAAATCACTGCATTCTGAGCATCAGCACTATGCCGAAACAGCAGTTCGTAGCCAATAATGGCTTGATCCTTATCCAGAATGGGTTGACGCCCGATAAAGGCTTCTTCGTGCATTATTCAAACTTTCCATTAACGAATTGCTAATTACCAGCCTGCTATTGAGCAATCATCCTAGCCAGAGTGACGCGTATCCATTTGGCAAAACAGAGCAGTTTTTAATGCTTATATCGGCAGGAAACACTCAAGGTTTAATTTTTATTTCAGCGCCATCATTCGCTTGCTCTGGCGCCGAATAGAGCACCATGATAGAAACCCGGCGGTTCCTTGCGCGCCCTTCTGCCGTATCATTGCTTTCAAAAGGCTGCGCCGAGCCATAACCTACCGCGCTCAAACGTTGCTCTGCTATGCCGTTCTGCTGCAGAAGGCGAACAACACTGCTGGCACGTACAGCCGACAGTTCCCAATTGGAATAGAAAAGATAATTACGAATAGGAATGTTGTCGGTGTGACCTTCCACCTGAATGGCATTGGGTTTCCCGGCCAGCATGCCCGCTACCTCAAGCAGTGGCGGCAAGGCGCTGATTTCCAGATCGGCTGAACCCGGTGCAAACAGCACACTACTCTCGATATCAATCCGGATGCCGCGATTGTTTTGCAACACGCGCACGCTGCCCTGCTTGATCAGCGGCGATAGCGCACGGGATACATCAAGTGCCATGGCGGTCATGGCCTCACGTTCGCGACGCCATTTTTCATTGCGCAATTGCACTGCGGCAAACGGCTTGATAAAAGAATCACCGGACCGCGGCTCGATCCGCTTCGGAATTTCTTCAGCCTTGCCCTGCGAACCGCCTTCAAGCTGGCTTTCCTGCAGCAGCTTGCTCGAGCCAAATGCACTGCCGAGTGAATTGGCCAGCTGCTTGTATTTATTCTGATTAACTGCAGAAACAGCATACATCACCACAAAAAATGCGAATAGCAGGGTAATAAAATCAGCATATGAAACCAGCCAGCGGTCGTGACTTTCACGTTCAATTTCAAATTTTTTTCTGCGGCTCATGGCAATGACTAACTTTTATAGCCCGACATGCGATCTTCCAGCAGACGCTGGGGGTCGCCGTTCGCAATCGCGACGATCGCATCGACCACCATTTCCCGGCGCGATACTTCGTTCTGAATATGACGGCGCAGTTTGTATGCAATCGGCAAAAACACCAGATTAGCGAAACCAACTCCATAAATCGTCGCGACGAAGGCCACGGCAATACCGCTACCCAGCATATCCGGATCAGACAGATTTTCCATCACGTGAATCAAGCCCAATACTGCACCGATAATACCGACGGTGGGCGCGTAACCGCCGGCCGCATCCCAAACCTTTGCGGCGTTCCTGAGATTGGCTTCGTAATGATCAAGCTCGATATTGCAAATTTCCCGTATCTTTTCCGGTGGAATACCGTCGATCATCAGGCGCAAGGCTTTTTTAACAAACAAGTCTTTTTCCGCATTCATGTGCGACTCAAGTGCGAGGACGCCCTCCTTGCGCGCCAGCGTCGTCCAGAAATTGATTTTTCTGCTGATCTGCTGCATATCGGTTCTGGGCGGCACAAGAATCCAGCCCAGCACTTTCAAACCAAGGATGAAATGCTTGAGCTCGGTCTGCAACAGAACCGCCCCCATCGTGCCGAAGAATACGATGATGAAAGCGGCGGGCTGCAACAATGAGGATAACGTGCCGCCTTCCAGCGATTGCCCGACCAGAATGGCAGAAACCGCCAATAACAGGCCGATTAAGCTACCCCAGTCCATGCCTGTTCTTTCAGTTTCGCACGCATTCTGGCAATGGCCTGGCTATGCATTTGACAGACTCGTGATTCCGATACGTTCAGAACAGCGCCAATTTCCTTAAGATTGAGCTCTTCGCCATAATAGAGACCCATCAAGATGCGTTCCCGCTCAGGCAGTGAATCAATCACTTCAACCAAAGCCTCCTTAAAGCCTTCCGACATCAGCGCTTGCAGTGGATCGCCCCCTGCATCGGATAAATGACGATCAAGAAAATGGTCACCACCATCGGACTCATGAAAGTCTTCGTAATAGAGCAGTTGATGCCCGCTACAATCTCCCAGCATTTCGTAATACTCATCCAGTGTACATTTGAGGTGCCTGGCAACTTCCGTTTCACTCGGCGGACGGCCATACTGCTGCTGCAGCGCATTAATCGCCTCTTCCACCTGGCGCATCTTCTTGCGCAAGCCTCGCGGCAGCCAGTCGGCACTGCGCAACTCATCCAGCATGGCCCCATGAATGCGTTGTGAAGCGTAGGTTTCAAATTGTGCACCATGCGTATCCTCATAATTATTGACTGCGCTAAGCAGTCCCATCATGCCTGCCTGTATGAGGTCATCCACTTCCACGCTGGAGGGCAATCTGGCTTTTAGCCGATAAGCGAGTTTCTTGACCAAGGGCGCATGCTTTTTCAGCAAATCGTCTTTCTGGTCATTTTTTCCGTGTATGTTGTACATGATCCACCTTCCTTTTACGGGTGCCCGGATTGAGTAATCTCATCCCGCAGCATAGGCAACGCGGCCGAAATCGAGCCGTTGCGCCAAGTCTTTAAATGCAGCCGATGCCGATGCCCTCGGGAAAGCCTCAACTACCGGGCGACCAAGCTTGCTGGCTTGATTAAAGTATTCATCCGGTGGAATCGTGCCCATATAATCAAGCCTGACCGACAAATAGCGCCGGGCCACTTGCGACAGATGATTGAACACGCGTTCTGCTTCAGCCGCTTGAGCCTCTGTCATCAACACGCCAAAGGCGCGGCAGCCCAACTGGTTGTATACCTGTTTAATCAGGCAATACGCCTGTTTGATGGTGTCCGGATGATTGTTGAGCTGAATAACAATCTCGCCTTCATTGAGCATGGTCAATGGCAAGGTGTCTTCGCTGGTGAGTTCAGCATCGACCAATAGCACATCGAATTGATTAGCCAGATCCACCAGCAGATTATTCAGGGCGCGATTCGCTTCTTGCGTCATGCCGTGGCGCAGTTGCTTGATGGTCATCAGCTGAGCCACCGAAAATCCCTGGGCCGTGGGCCTGACAGCCCCCTTCAGGCTGGCCTGATCCACTGCCACTGCAGACAGCGTGTTCAAGCCACTGACACCATATGCCTGCATGGATTGGCGTGAATCTGCATTGAGCACCAGAACTTCGCTACCTTGACGCTGCAGGGAAACGGCCAGGTTGATCAGCATGCGGGACTTATCAAGCCCGGCACTTGCCGACAGCACAGAGAACACCCGGGGCTGCGGTCCGGTCATGATTCTGCGCAAACCATCGGCCTGGTCATCATGATTTGTGTAGAGATTAGCCAAGGCTCAACTCCTTTGCTGAAGTTCTGGCGGCATGCGCCATCAGTAATGGCAAATCTTCATCGCGGAACTGGAAGTGTCTGCCAGCAGGAACTTTTCGCAATTTGAATGCGTGATGCATCAGCAGTTTTTTGTTGGCAACGTACAAATCTTCCGGCACACGCTGGCCGTTAGTAACGTAATAGAGGCGCAGCTTTTCGCGCACGATGACATCCAGTGCACTGCCTATCGTTGCGGCTTCATCCATCTTGGTCATAATGCAGCCAGCCAGGCCTTTGCCGCGATAAGCGCTGACAACATCCATCAGGGTTTCACCGGTGCTTGTCGCATTAATACACAGTAAGCGTTTGATGTGGCTGCCTGCTCCCGCCAGCATGGCAATTTGTCGGGTCACCATCTCGTCTCGCTGATTGATGCCGACGGTGTCGATTAAAATGGTGTGTTTACCTTTCAGTTCTTCCAGTGCAATCTTCAGGTCCATCTCATCTTTCACCGCATGTACCATCACACCCAGAATCTTGCCGTAGATGCGCAATTGTTCGTGTCCGCCAATACGGTAGGCATCGGTAGTAATCAGGCCCAACTTGGATGCACCATGTTTCATGACGATGCGTGCGGCCAGTTTGGCGGTCGTCGTGGTCTTGCCAACACCCGTTGGGCCGATCAGTGCAAATACCCCGCCTTTATCAAGCAGGTCGCTTTCATCATCAATCGTGTTGAGGTTCTTCTCGAGCACTGATTTTGCCCAATTCAGTGCGCTGTCCTGATTCTGTGCCTGATTCCGTGGCAGGTTCTCTGCGACCTGACGCGCCAAACCGGCACCGAAACCTGCGCTCAATAACCTGCGCAACAGCAGTGAGGCGGCCGGAGTGCGGCGTTGCGTGTTCTCCCAAGCCAGTTCCGTCAGCTGTGACTCAATCACGCCGCGCATGGCGCGCACTTCCGACATCAATTTTTCAAATTCCGGGGCTGATTGTCCCGATGGCTTTACTGCAACGGCAGGCTTGGCTAATGGCGTATCCGATAGTCGGGTTAGCGCCGGTTTAGTTGATGTCTGCTTGTGCACCTCCGGCCTGGATTGCACGGGTCTGGACACAGCCGGCTTTACAAACATCGGCTCAGATTCATGCAAAGGATTCTTGCGTCCGGTCAATGCCGCGAGCGCTCCTGGTGACAGGGCACTATCTTCCAGCGCCACACCCTCCTTCATCAGGATTTTTTGCGGCTGGGCATCAACCGCAGGTTTTGCAAGCGGCTGTCTGCCGTTGCCAAAACTGAGCGACTCCTGCGCCACCAGGTTGTCCATCTCTGCGCCATCCAGCGCCAGAATCTCATTGCCGCCATTGACCGCTTTGTTGGAAAGAATCACCGCATCAGGCCCCAGTGCCTTTCTTACCATGGCAAGGGCTTCGCGGGAGCTGGCGGCGAAAAATCGTTTAACGTTCATGCTTGACCTCCAATAAGACTAGTCACACGTATGGTTTTTGAATCGGGAAGTTCATCATGCGAAAGCACGCGCAGATGAGGAATGGCGCGACGAAGAAATTTCGCCAGCACCGCACGTAAAGGCGCTGGCACCAGCAGTACCGGTGTCATCCCCATTTGCTCCTGTTGTTTGGCGGCACGTTCGGTTTGCGATGCCAGAGTCTCGGCCAGACCAGGCTCAATCGCCGCTTTCTCAGCGCCGGCTTGCATCGCTTGTAGCAGCAAATTTTCCAACTGATGGTCAAAGGTCATGACGGAGACTTCGTTACCTTCAGGGAATAGTTGCTGCACAATGGCACGTCCAAGTTGCACGCGGACGACTGCAGTCAGATCTGCGGCATCCGCCATGCGCGGTGCGTATTCGGACAGCGTTTCAACAATAGTCCGCATGTCACGGATGTGCACGCTCTCGGTTAACAGGTTCTGCAGCACTTTCTGTACGGTCGACAGTGGCATGGTCTTGGGCACCAGATCTTCGATCAGTCTTGGAGATTCCTTGCCCAGATGATCGAGCAACTGCTGCACCTCCTGGCGGCCCAACAACTCTGCTGCATGCTGGCCAATGACATGATTCAAGTGCGTAGCAATCACGGTGCTGGCATCTACCACGGTGTAACCCATGCCCTGAGCCTGGTCACGCAGCTCGCTTTCGATCCAGACCGCAGGCAAGCCAAAAGCCGGATCCCTGGTTTGCGTACCCGGCAGGGAACCAGCCACCATGCCCGGATCAATTGCCAGGAACTGGTTATTGATCGCTTCGCCCCTGGCAATCTCCACGCCTTTCATGGTGATGCGATAGGCAGATGGTTTCAGTTCCAGATTGTCACGAATATGGACGGGTGGCGTGAGAAAGCCGACTTCCTGCGCGAATTTCTTGCGTATGCCTTTAATACGTTTGAGCAGGTCGCCGCCCTGATTCTTGTCTACCAATGAAATCAGGCGATAACCCACTTCCAGCCCGAGTACATCGACCGGCAGAACATCATTCCAGCTGGCTTCTTCGGTTTCCAGATTCGCCGTGGGGACCTCTTCATCTGTGGCCTGCTGTACTAAAGCAGCCGCCTTGTGGCTCGCGATAAAATAAGCTGCGCCGGCAAGAATGCCGGCAAGTGTGAGGAAAGCCAGGTTAGGCATACCAGGGATGATGCCCATGCCGCCCAGAATGCCCGCTGCAATATAGAGGAGCCGCGGGTTGGAAAATAACTGATTGACCAGCTGATTGCCGATATCCTGATCATTGGCAACGCGTGAAACCACAACACCGGCTGCAGTGGAAATGATCAGTGAAGGGATCTGTGCGACCAGCCCATCGCCGATCGCCAACAAAGTGTAATTCTTGACCGCGACATCAAAGGCCAGATCGTGCTGCACCATGCCGACAATCAGACCACCAATAATATTGATCAAAGTCACGAGGATGCCGGCAATCGCATCACCGCGCACATATTTACTGGCACCATCCATGGCACCGTAAAATTCGGATTCCTGGCCAATTTCAGTACGACGGCGGCGCGCTTCTTCTTCGCCAATCAAGCCTGCGTTCAAGTCAGCGTCAATCGCCATTTGCTTGCCCGGCATCGCATCCAGCGTAAACCGTGCACCAACCTCGGCAATACGGCCGGCACCTTTGGTCACCACGATAAAGTTGATAATGGTCAGAATCACAAATACGATAATTCCGACGGTGTAATTGCCGCCGATCAGGAAATGCCCAAAGGCCTCGATCACCTTGCCGGCAGCATCCGGCCCAGTATGGCCTTCAGTCAGTACCACGCGGGTGGAAGCCACGTTGAGCGAAAGGCGCAGCATGGTGGTGACCAGCAGCACTATCGGGAAAGCGATGAAATCGAGCGGCTTGGAGGTGTTGAGACTGATCAGCAGGACGATAATGGATAGCGCGATATTGAAACTGAACAACACATCGAGGGCGATGGCCGGTAGCGGCAATATCATCATCGCCAGCAACATGACGATGATCAGTGGTGCGGCGACTGCAGCGCCGGTTTTGGCGTTCAGCCAGACTGGCAGGTTCAGGCCGTTCATGCGGAAGCTCCTGCCAGCGCATGCGGATCAAGCTCGTCAGGCACCTCAAGCACATCCGGCTGCCGGGGCTGCAAGCCACCCTCTTTTTTGAAAATGCGCATCTGATAGACATAGGCCAGGACTTCTGCAACTGCTGCATAAAGCGCTTCTGGAATCGCATCACCCAGCTCGGTATGGGCATAAAGTGCACGTGCCAGCTTGGGGGATTCCAGCACGCTGATTTTATGCTCAGCGGCAATTTCTCGAATCTTCAAGGCAATGGCATCTGCACCCTTGGCCACAACCACGGGTGCGCGCATGCTGTCATTTTTGTATTGAATGGCGACGGCATAGTGCGTCGGGTTGGTCACCACCACATCCGCATTGGGAATTTCAGCCATCATGCGGCGACGTGCCATTTCACGTTGCTGCTGACGAATCCTGGCTTTGATCTCGGGGTTGCCTTCGGTTTCCTTGCTCTCCTGACGCACGTCCTGCTTGGTCATTTTGAGCTTGTTAGCGTAACTCCATAATTGATACGGCACATCGACCGCTGCAATCAGCACCAGGGAACTGGCAATCGCAATCATGGTGACAAGAATGAGATAGGCTGTACTGGTTAATGCTTCATTCAAGGGCAACAAAGGCAACATCAGCACATCGTCGATTTCAGCCGCCACGACGAAAAACGCGACCGAGCCCACCAATGTTGCTTTGATAACCGCCTTGAAAAATTCCATGGCAGCATTTTTTGAAACCAGATTCTTGATACCGCTAAGAGGATTCAGTTTATTGAACTTGGGCATCAAGGCCTTGCTGCTGACATTCCAGCCTCCGAGCAGCACGGGGGAAGCGATTGCAATGAATACGACCAGAACCGCCAAAGGCAGGAAAGCCCAAAGCAGCTCCATCAAATTTTGTGCGATGCTGACAAGCAGCAAATCAGGCTCAAAAACGAGGTTGCGCGGCAAAGTCAAGCCGGCCGCCATGTTGCTCTTGAGCGCCTGCGTCAGCTGCGTACCGGAGGCCCAGATTCCAACAAGCATCGTGAGAAGTACGGATACCGTTGCCAGCTCTTTCGAACGCGGCACATCGCCGTCCTCACGCGCTTTCTCAATGCGCTTGGGCGTCGCCGGTTCCGTTTTCTCCAAATCGCTGTCTTCTGCCATATCAGCCCCAATTGATTGAGTCGATCAACTACGCATCGACGGTCTTCCATTGGGAACATTATTGATGAAGGCAAGAATTTCGAATCGGCGGAATAGGAGGGTGAATAACCCCTTATTGATTCAATACAACATGAACAGGCTGAGTGCAGCCTGCAGTTTGGCAGTTACCGGGTATCCCGGGTAATCAGGATAAACCCGGCAATAGCGGGAATCGAACCACTACGCACTGCTAAGCAAGTATTCTTGAACAAAACCTGCGAACACTTAATTTGCTAAAAACCCAGGCTATCCAGCAAATCATCGACCTGCTCTTGTCCGTTAACTGCATCCGGTGCCTTTTCAGGGGCAATTTGCGGCCCGTTCATCAGGCTGTCCGACTCTTTTTTGGCAGCTGGATTAAAGTCTATCAGCACCTGTACCAGTTGGTTTTCCAGATCCTGCGCCAGTTGCGTCACGCGTTTGATGACCTGGCCGGTCAAGTCCTGAAAATCCTGCGCCATCATGATATCCATCAGTTGTTCTTTCGACTGATTGGCGCCTTGTGTAGCCTCGTCCAGAAATGCAATCGTACGTGCGGCCAACTGGTCATAATCGCTCTTCATGGATGCCGTGGTGAGTAGCTGCTGCCAGTCCTGCTTAAGCGCCTGGCTATCGCCCTCTATCCTGGATTGAATCGGCAGCGCGATATCCGTCGCATTAAGTACGCGTTGTGCCGCCTGTTCCGTCATCCGCACCACATAGTTGAGGCGGTCACGGGCATCCGGAATCTCCTGGGTAACTTCTTCCAGGGCTTTATCCAGACCCAGACCACGTAAACTGTCATGCAATATACGCGTCATGTAGCCGATTCGTGCGATGACCTCATCCTTGGCACCGGAGACAGGCGGCGCAAGTTCTGCGTTACTCAACTGTGTTAGCGGTTGCACTTGCATGATCAAGCCCCGATTTTTTCAAATATTTTTGCAAGCTTTTCATCCAGGGTTGCTGCAGTAAAAGGCTTGACCACATAGCCACTAGCGCCGGCCTGGGCCGCAGCAATGATATTTTCCTTTTTGGCTTCAGCGGTCACCATCAGGACCGGCAAGGCAGACAGTTTGGGGTCGGCACGAATGTGCTGCAGCATGGTGAGCCCGTCCATATTCGGCATATTCCAATCCGATACGACAAAGTCGTAATTCCCCGCCTGCAACATGGAAAGCCCCATGGCACCATCTTCCGCCTCGTCCACATTGGCATAACCCAGCTCTTTCAGCAGGTTCTTGACAATGCGGCGCATGGTAGAGAAATCATCTACCACCAGAAATTTTGTATTTGGATTTGCCATCTGAGACTCCGTTAAAAACTTGATATTCCAGTACCGTCACACTGACCGCACAATGGCGCATTACACGCTTGCCATCATTATCGGCAAAACCAACAAAACCTTAAGTCCGAAAAACGCGGATAAAGCACCTCTTAACAGCTTTTTGAAAGTACACCATTCAACCGGTGCGCCGATAAAGCAAACTCCAGTCAATCACACACGAAGCGCACGACTGGCATCCAGTGCAAGGTAATTCATGACCCTGGTTGGCAGCTCATTCAACGGCAGCACTTCATGCACTCCGCCCCGGGCGACGGCTTCCTTCGGCATGCCAAAGACCACACAACTCGCTTCATCCTGCGAGAAATTGTAAGCACCGGCTTCGCGCATTTTAAGCATGCCGGCGGCACCATCTTTTCCCATGCCGGTCAGTATCACGCCAACTGCGTTCTTGCCGGCATGCAAGGCTGCAGAATCGAATAACACATCGACTGATGGCTTATGACGGTTGACTGGTGGGGCATCGCTCAGCTCAGTCATGTAATTCGCACCGCTACGTGTCAACAACAAATGCGCATCGCCCGGGGCAATGTACGCATGGCCGGGCAGGATACGTTCCCCGCCTTCCGCCTCCTTCACCGAGATTTTGCATAAGCCATCGAGACGATTGGCAAAGGATTTTGTGAAGCCGGCAGGCATGTGCTGCGTAATGAGAATACCCGGGCAATCCGCTGGCATTTCCATCAAGAACGATTTGATTGCCTCAGTACCGCCGGTTGATGCACCGACAATAATCAGCTTTTCGCTGCTGAGCAGGCGGTTGCCTAATAACGGTAATACGGCAGACGTGTGATGCGCGGCAGACCTGGTTTGGATACGCGCTTTGGAGGCGATACGAATTTTGTCGGTAATCATATCGGTATATTCGCGCATGCCTTCGGCAATCGACAGCTTGGGCTTGGTGACAAAATCAATCGCCCCCAATTCGAGGGCGCGCATGGTGACTTCAGAGCCTTTTTCCGTGAGTGATGAGACCATTACCACGGGCATGGGGCGCAGTCGCATGAGCTTTTCCAGAAACTCCAGGCCATCCATTTTCGGCATTTCCACATCCAGCGTAAGCACGTCCGGGTTGTGCTGCTTGATGAGTTCACGCGCAATCAAGGGATCCGGTGCAACTGCCACGACCTGCATATCCGGCTGGCTATTGATAATTTCCGTCATCAGGCTGCGTATCAACGCCGAATCATCGACGATCAGGACTTTGGTTTTTATCATTGCATCCTCTGCTTCTGATTTTTAAAACAATTCCACTTCACCCGCCACCGTATTGGTTTTCAGGCGGGTAGCATAACTCTGTTCACGTATGACGATGGTGTTGTTGTGCATTTCCTTGAGTTTTTTCACCAGGACGCGTCCAGTTTCCGGGAAGAAATAAACCTTTCGCGGATAGATGTCATTGAGGTCCTCTCCGGTGATCTTGATATTTTCTGCCGCCAGAAACCCTTTGACGAACTGTGCATTTCGCTCACCGACATTGGTTGTGGCGAATGCCCTCAGCACATTGCCGCCGCCGAAAATCTTGGCCTCCAGGTTTTGGCGACGCGCACCGATCTTCAATAGCTGATTGATCAATACCTCCATCGCATAGGCACCGTAACGCATGGATGGCGAGACCACGCTCTCGTCGCCGCCGCTATCCGGCAGCATGAAATGGTTCATGCCGCCTATGCCGCTGACCCTGTCCCGGATGCAGGCAGAGATGCATGAACCGAGCACGGTAACAATCAGCATGTCTTTGTCGGTGCAATAATATTCGCCCGGCAATACCTTGGCGGCCTCGCAATCGAATGTACGATCGTAATAAAGATTGCTTGATAATTCTTCTTCGTAACCCCGGCTCATGATCTGCTGTTTACCGCTATTCAGAATGAGCCTTGCTCAGCTCATAGACCGTCTTTCCCCTGAGCCTGAAAGCCTTGGTCGAATAAAGAAAATTCTCGGAATGGCCTCCGAACAACAGGGCATCCGGTTTCATCAGGGGTGCAAACCGGTTGAGTATGGTGCTCTGCGTTTGCTTATCGAAGTAGATCATGACATTGCGGCAGAAAATCACATCGAACGGACCATTCACAGGCCATTCCGGCGCAAGCAGGTTCAACGGCTTGAAGGTAATCATGGCACGCAATTCATTGCGCACCTTGACCTGGCCCGCCTTATCACCCGTTCCTTTCAGAATAAAGCGTTTCAGTCGCTGTTCAGAAAGCTTGTCCACTCTCTCCCACGGGTAGACGCCACGTTCGGCAGTTGCCAGCACATTGGTGTCGATATCTGTCGCAACAATTGAGACTGGCGGTTTCAATGTATTAAAAGCCTCACAGGCGGTCATGGCAATGGTGTAGGGCTCTTCGCCGGTAGAGGCGGCCGAGCACCAGATTGAGATCGGTTTTTTGATCTTGAGTAAATGTTCGGCAAGCATGGGAAAGTGATGTGCCTCACGAAAAAATGAAGTGAGGTTAGTGGTCAGGGCATTGGTGAAAGCCTCCCACTCTGCGGCATCCTCCGATGTTTCGAGCCGGTCCAGGTACTCATCAAAAGAGCGCAGTTCAACTGCACGCAATCTTCTGGCAACGCGGCTATAAACCATATCGCGCTTGGCATCGGATAAGGAAATGCCCGCATGCCGGTAAATCAGTTTGCGAACGCGCTGAAAATCCCGCTCAGTAAAACTGAATTCGCGGGCTGAAATATTTTCTTCTTTCCGGGCCAGCATAGGCGATTCCCGATCCGTCCTGGCAGTTAAAACATTCCGGGCTGAACCGTCACCCGGAGCCTGACTGGAATCACGTACATGGCCGCTCAAAACTCTTCCCAATCGCCATCATCCGTCCCGGTTTTCACCAAGTTGCCTGATGTCACGGACGCCCCGGATTCGATTCGTGCCTGCATGGCATAAATCGCCTTGACCGTTCGATTGGAATTTCTCGAGAAATCCGCACCCAGAAGTTTCTTTGCTTCGTCGATCTGACGGCTCTCGACGGCCTCTACGATTGCACCGACACTTTTGTGAAATTCAGCATGAACCTGACGCAAATCACGGTATTCCTGCAACGAGCCATACCTTAGCGCATCGCCATAAATCCACTGGCCGAGATCGCACTTGTCGTCACATGAAACGACAGCGGCTTCCAGACGTTCCCGGGAGCGTCCATTCATGTAATCAACCAAACGCATTTTCCACCTGGCGTGCGCCTGCTCGGCTTCCCTGAACGAAAATTTCTTCACGGCAACGGGTTTTCTGCTGACGACATTCAGGTTGCGACTTCCTGCAGCGCCTGTTGATTCGTCACCCAGCTTGAACACGCCGACCGCAGCATTCATTTCCTCGGCCTGCTCCATCAGGGATTCCGCCGCCGCCGCCGCTTGCTCAACCAGAGC